>OFGA01000265.1_pt1 | contig 48294 bp, 37 predicted proteins | sample 1521471 | NCBI WGS metagenome assembly OFGA01 (sample SAMEA3504086, study PRJEB24116) | mouse gut metagenome | biome: mouse gut; feature: mouse-associated habitat; material: faeces | place: Denmark | collected 2011 | reverse complement strand
AACGGATAAAAGAACGGTTGGATATAAGCGCCGTATGCTTGCTGTCAAGAAAGGAACGATCGCCATGCTGGAACTTTTAAAATCTGCTAAAAAGGCTGGTATTCCGGCTAAATACGTTCTGTTTGACAGCTGGTTCTCTTCTCCAAGCTCTCTTCATGCTGTCAAAGAAATCGGATATGATGTAATTGCAATGGTAAAGAAAACACCTAAAATGTTCTTCCGGTATAACAGCGAAGATATGCCGCTGACAACTATTTACAAGAAAAACAGGAAACGGCGTGGACGTTCCCGGTATCTGCTTTCCGTCATGGTAGATGTTGTAAAGGAAGGAAAAACCATCCCTGCCAAAGTGGTCTATATCCGTAACAAAAACAAGAGAAAGGAATATCTTTGTCTCATTTCCACAGACGTGAGTCTGAGTGAAGAAGAGATTATCCGCATTTATGGAAAACGTTGGGATATTGAAGTATTCTTTAAAGTCTGCAAGAGCTATCTTAATCTAAGTAAAGAATGCAGATCCCTATCTTATGATGCAATGACTGCCCATACAGCAATCGTTTTTACAAGATATATGATGCTTTCCGTGGAGAACCGGGAATCAAACGATACCCGTTCTATGGGAGAACTGTTTTTATACTTCTCTGATGAGATGTCCGATATCACATGGATACAGGCTTTCCGGATGCTGCTTCAAATGTTCAGGACTCTGCTTGCAGATCAGATAGATATATCTGATGAAAAAATCGATGAGCTGGCAGATGCATTTATGGATGCAATACCCGCCCTTTTAAAATCGAAGCTGCAGGCGGCATAATTGACTGAACATTGACAACTGAATAACTGCCAGATATTGAATTTTCAAGGTGCATAGCTAAGATCTATGTGCGAAGTTTGAGTGTATAAATCAAAATCCTATTCCTCAAAATGCGTTCAAATATATGAAACGAGATTCTATATCAAGAAATGCGTTCAAATATATGAATTTAAATTCCTGTCCAAGAAATACGTTCAAATATAAAAACCGAAAACCAAGTCCAAGAAATGCGTTCGAATATAAGAACCGAAAACCAAGTCCAGGAAATACGTTCCAATATAAAAACCAAGTCCAGGAAATACGTCCAAATATCAAACCGGAATCCAATACCAGCAAATGCATTCCAATATAAAAACCGAAATTCAATACTAGTGCTCCATCCGGGCAGAAATCAGAGTTTATTACAGCCTGATTCACGCCATTGCTTCGTTAAAATTTCTAGTCGATGACCACATCGCCGTTGAAATTTTGCCTTGCACTGACGCGAATCAGTCAGCACTAAACTCTGATTTCTGCCCGGATGGAGCACTAGGAAAAGTATTCAAATATATGAATCAAAATTCAATTCCAAGAAATCCAGCCAGATATATAACCCAAAATCCGTTCAGACGAAATCAATTAAAACAATCGTAACCCAGAATCCATTCAGAAGAAATCAGTAAAACAATCAACCCAGAATCCAGTCAAGCCAAGCAGTTACAAAATATCTGGCAATTTTCAAATCTGTCTGCGCATGTCAGGATTACCCGCATTTTATATAAACTGAAAAAAACGAAAGAGAGGATTATGCCTATGAAGAAAAAACAGCCAAAACTAAAAAGGCGCGGCAGGGCACACAGAAAAGATAAAACGCAAAAGACTGCCAGCCAGGTATTTTACAGATTGCCAATCCGTGAACAGGAAAAGCTTCTGGATTTTATTCAGGGAGTGCGCGGTTTGAAAATTACATATGATGCCTTTTTCAAGCATGTCATGAACCCGGATGCACATCCGGAACGTCTGGAAAGCTTTCTTTCGGCGGTACTTGAACAGGAAGTATCCGTATACAGGGTGCTTCCGCTGGAAGGTGTGCGAATGGCGGATTCAGGAAGCTTTGTCATTATGGATATCGCTGTGGAACTGGACGGCGGGGCCATGGTGAATGTGGAAATCCAGAAAATAGGATATCTGTTTCCAGGCGAGCGGGCATCGTGTTACCTGTCGGACTTCGTGATGCACCAGTATAACCGCGTGAGAGATGAGAGGAAAGAGCGTTTTTCGTTTCGTGACCTGAAACCGGTTATTCTGATTGTTATCATGGAAGACAGCCCGTCCCCGTTTCTGGAAGTTTTTCCACAATACATCCACCGGGAGAGAATCACGTATGACAGCGGTGCAAAGGTCAGGTCGCTGTTTCAAACCATCTATATATCTCTTGACACATTTCACAAAGCAGGCCACAATATAAATACGAAACTGGAAGCATGGCTGGAATTTTTGAGCACAGACAATCCGGCAGATATTGTCCGCCTTGCAGGAGCATACCCGGAATTCCTGCCTTGCTACCGTGACATTGTGGAATTCAGGAAAAACCCAAAGGAGCTGATTTATATGTATTCAGAAGCACTGGCAGTATTGGACAGGAACACGGAAAATTACATGTGCGAGGAGCTGAAAAAGGAAAATGAGCAGCTGCGGTCTGCGGTATCACAGAAAGATACGGATTTAAGGAAAAAGAACGCTGCATTGGCAGAAAAGGACGCAGAGATTGCGTATCTGCAGCAGCAGCAGCACCAGTTCAGGAACCAAAAGTAACGGTATGCAGTCGTGGAACAGGATGCCGTATGGAAAGAATGAGATACAAAATATTGTGGATAATTATATGATAAATACAATATTTTGTTTGATTTCTTTCGATTGCGGCAGCGCTGTTCTGTATCTATGCGAAATTCACAGTATTATCAGACGGATTTTCAGAAAATTCTAAAGCTTACTGCATTAGATTTTCAAGCATCAGCTGCTGCGCTGGTGAAAGCCAGCCTTTCAGAATGTATAAATATTCAATCCCAATACATTTACCAAAAGCATTTTTCAAACACACTCTCGAAAATCCATCCAGAAAATCCTGTTTACTCTTTATACAATTCCGGATATTTCCAAATATTATGAATTATTAATTATTTTATCATGAAAAATAACCTATTGTTATCCAAAATAATCATAAAATTAGTGATGTGAGGTGTAACTATATGGAGACATTATATTTTGGAAATATTTTGAAAGAGTTAAGAGAAAAGTCTGGAATGACGCAGAAGCAGCTGGCTTTATATATTGGAACATCCAAGACAAGCATATCTTTATATGAAGCGCACCAGAGAATGCCGACGCCAGATACGCTTGCAAGCCTGGCAGATGTATTTCATGTGAGTACCGATTATCTGCTTGGTGTTGATAAAAAGAAAAAAATTGATGTCACAGGGCTCAGCGAGGAAGATATCGGGCATCTGGAAGCACTTGTAAGGTCGCTGAGGGAAAAGGAGAACGATGTGAAATAACCAGATCAGCTGGAAGCGTATTTTCCATATCGTTCCGCATTGCTGCTATGCTTAGTCTTTTGTCTGTGGATAGAACAAATTTATGCGACAGGCAGATTGTCTGAATGGTTACGAATTTACAAAAGATTTATATATTTCTCGCTATAAATGGTTTTGCAAACTCCCAAAATGTGTTAAAATAAGTCGTTATAAGCGGCACTATCAGTATTTTAATATAAAGGAGAATCTATGGAAAAATCAAAAGTTTATTTTACAAATTTCAAGGCGAGCGGCCATGAGAACCTGTTACAGAAGCTTCGCAGGCTGATGATAACAGCGGGCATGAAAGATATTGATTTTGCGGATAAATATGCGGCAATCAAGATACATTTTGGAGAATATGGGAATCTGGCTTTTTTAAGGCCGAATTATGCAAAGGTAATGGCAGACCTTGTGAAGGAATGTGGCGGGAAGCCGTTTTTAACGGACTGCAATACATTATATGTAGGAAGCCGGAAAAATGCGCTTGACCATATGGAAACCGCATACCTGAATGGATTTACGCCATATGCGACAGGATGCCATGTAATTATCGGGGACGGGCTGAAAGGCACGGATGAGACACTTGTTCCGGTAAACGGCGAATATGTAAAAGAAGCAAAAATAGGCTCCGCGGTTATGGATGCGGATATTCTGCTGACGCTGACGCATTTTAAAGGACATGAAATGGCAGGATTTGGCGGTGCCCTGAAAAATATCGGCATGGGATGCGGTTCCAGGGCGGGAAAAATGGAGATGCATAACGACGGGAAGCCGTATGTTGCAGACCCGGATGGATGTATCGGCTGTGAAAGCTGCCTGCGTATCTGTGCGCATGGAGCGCCTGTTATCGAAAATAAGAAAGCGCGTATTGACCATGATAAGTGTGCGGGCTGCGGCAGGGGCCTGGCAGCCTGTCCAAAAGATGTCATCCAGCCAAGCTCGGGAAGCTCGGTAAAAAGCCTGAACTGCAAAATGGCGGAATACAGCCTGGCAGTCTGCAAGGGAAGGCCGAATTTCCATGTATCGCTGGTCTGCGATGTGTCGCCAAACTGTGACTGTCATGCAGAAAATGATATTCCGATTATTCCGGATGTCGGAATGTTTGCTTCCTTTGACCCGGTTGCGCTGGATGTGGCATGTGCGGATGCGGTAAACCGGATGCCGGTAATTGAGGGCAGCGTGCTGAGTGATAATATCAGGGAAGATGAACATCACGGCAAGGGGCATGACCATTTTCATATGACACACCCTGATACGGAATGGAAGTCCTGCATTGAACATGCGGTAAAAATCGGACTTGGAAACAGCCAGTACGAGCTGGAAGAAATATAAAAAATGGAACAATAAATCACAGTGAAACACAAGCCACTGTGCGCCAAGCAGGCTGCCAGTGCCAGCCAGGCTGGCTGATTGCAGTCTGACTGATTTTTTATGGAAAGAGGGAGTATTATCTGCCCAAAATTGTCAATAATATACAGCAGAATGACAGTCTGGATTGCGTGACACAATCAGCGGATAATTTAGTAATAGAATGTATAGAAAGCGGGCAGGAAATTGAGGGAAAAATTCGGATTAAAAAAATTAGAAAATGAAATCCTGCTGGAACAGTTCCGGACGATGAGCCAGCCAGTGCTGGTGTCTAAGACGAACGGCCTGAGCGGAAAGCTGTTTATTGCATCGGAAATGGACCGTATGGACAAGATTGGATATGACTGCGTGGCAGCATGTGTCAATGATATGGCGGCGCTTGGCGCCCAGCCGCTGTTCTTTTATGCAAATATATCCTGTGTACGGCCGAAAGCGGATAAAATCAGGGTTATTGAGGAAGGAATTGAAGAAGGGTGCCGGATAGCGGAAATCCAGTTTGCCGGGAGCGAAATTGTGGAACTGCCGGATAAGTATGCGTTTGACCAGTATGAGCTGGCCGGGTTTATCGTCGGGATAGCAGACCGTGCGAAAAAAATCGGCAGCGGCAGGCTTGCAGACGGGGATGTGATTATCGGGCTTCCGTCAGACGGGCTGCATAACAATGGCTATGTACTGGCCAGAAAGCAGCTGTTTTTATCAAAAGGAACCATGGAAGTCTATTATGACATGCTTGGTGCTACGCTGGGCGAGCAGCTTTTGCGCCCGACAAAGATGTACCAAAAATGCATCAGGCATGTACTTGCAAACGAGGTGGAAATAAAATCCTGTGTCCAGGTCGCACACGGCGGGCTTGACCGTGCACTGCGCCTTGTCCTGAACGACAGATGCGGTGCAGTTGTAAAGCGCAGGTTAGATAACATGCCGCCATTGTATCAGATGCTGCATAATGACGGGAATATTGATATCCAGCAGATGAGGCAGACGTTTAATATGGGAATCGGAATGCTGTTTATTGTCGCAGAGGAAAATGCGGATAAAGCAGCTGAGTGCCTGGAAGAAGCAGGAGAAAGCCCGGTATTTCTCGGGCTGGTAGAAACGGGCCAGGACCTGATACGGTATCTGGATTAACAGAAACCGGATATCGCTATTCGGGAAATGGCACCGGAATCTGGCCGGGCATCTGGAATAGAAAAGGGGAATTTGCATGAGTTCACAGGACAGACTTGAAAATGTATTGAGGGATATACATATCATGATTTCCAGAAGCGAGGCGTATGACGCAGAGCGGATTATTGTCAGCAAAAATGTTATCTTTGATTTGATTGACCGTCTGAATGCAAGCGTGTATGAAATTATGGATGATTATGAGCTGACACAGCAGAGCAGGGACCATGCGCTGCGGGAGCACCGCCGCGAAGGGGAAAAAATTATCCAGAACGCAAGCCATCAGGCGGAAGATATTTATGCGGCATCGGTTATGTATACAGAAGAAGCGCTGAACCACCTTCATGGCATGATAGAAGAAGCGGATGCTACAATCGGAAGGCTCTACCGCAGGTTCCAGAGAGATATGAAACAGCAGGAAGAAACTATCCGTGAAAATCATCTGGAACTGAAAAGCCAGCTTCAGCTGCTGGCGGACACGAAAAAGTATCTGAGGCTGATTGAAGAACGCAACCGCGAGATAGAACGGGAACGGAAAGACAGAAAAGGGAGAAAGATTCTTGAGAAACAGCAGCAGGAGGAAAAACGGAAAGCTTTTAAGCCAGATATAAAGATTAATGAGGAATATTTCCGCAAGGCAGGCATTCCTCTGGAAAAGGAAGAAGAACCAGAGCCTGTCGAAGCTCTGGTAATGGAGCCTCTGGAAGATGAAGGCGTGATTGATTCCACGTTACGGAAAGCAGAAGAAACCAATTCGCCGGAAGCGGCAGAAGCGAATATTCCTGCCGGAAACCAGGGCCTGGAAGAAGGGCGCAGGTTTGGCGAACGGCCGCCAGCAGGTGGAAATGCCGAAGCATCCGGCAGCAGCCTGGAAGAAGGGCACAGGTTTGGCGAACGGCCGTCAGAGAAAGGAAATCCCGAAGCATCTGGCGGCAGCTCTGGGGAAGCGGCTGTATCAACAGGAAATGCGGCAGCATCTGGAAATGAAGCGTTCGAAGCAGGCCGCATGCCTGGTGTACAGAATGGAATGGCGCAGAACCAGCATCCGGCACAGGACATTGCGCCTGGCCGCCAGCCGCCAGCCGGTACAGGTTCTGGTCATTGGCCAGCGTATGGTAATGGACAGGGCAGTCAGCCGCCAGCCGGTAATGGTTTGGGCAGCCAGCCAGCAGCTGGTAATGGATTGGGTATTCCGCCAGAGACGGATAAAAGGCAGGGAACCCAGCCGGTACAGGATGGATTACAGAGCAGGGTTTCAGATAATACGGAACCGGTGATAAATGGAACTGCTGCCAGTCAGAACAGAGGAACAGAGACATATACTGTAGATATGACAACAGACGGCAGTGGGAATGCGCCAGGAAATATGACAGCAGTCAGCAGCATGAATCCGCCGGAAAATATAGCATCCAGCCAAAGTATAAATGCGCCAGGAAATATGACAGCAGTCAGCAGCATGAATCCGCCAGAAAACGCAGCATCTGGCCATAGCATCCAGCCGGAAACCAGCGCAGCAGCGGGCAGTCCGTTATCCGGCAATACGGGGCCGCTGCCGCCAGCTGGAAACACGCTGCAGGCAGAACCGGCAGTCTTTTCACAAGATGCCGGGCTGGGAACAGAAGAAGGCGGAGAAGAACCGAAGAAGCCTGCTGAAAATATCGTAAAAGTGAATCTGGATGCAGAGTACTTTAAATGGAAGAAAGAAGAACAGGGAACGCAGGAAAAACCCCCGCAGCACGAGAAGGTTTCGCTGCTGGATAAACTGATGGGCAGGAAAAAAACGTTTTAGTGAATGATGGAACATAGCAGACAGGAGGAATGAAAATGAAATTATATGATAAGGGTGTATATTTGTTAAATGGCACCGAGCTGGTGCAGGACACGCCGGATGCAGCTGCGGTTATCAAGTCCAGGACAGGGGATGAGGCAGAGCCTGCCAGGGCAAAGACGCAGACAATTGCCTATCAGATATTAAAAGAGCATAATACGTCGGGAAATATGGAGCACCTTCAGATAAAATTCGATAAGCTGACTTCTCACGATATCACATTTGTAGGAATTATTCAGACGGCCCGCGCTTCCGGGCTGGAAAAGTTCCCGATTCCATATGTGCTGACCAACTGCCATAACAGCCTGTGTGCAGTAGGCGGTACCATTAACGAAGACGACCATATGTTTGGGCTGTCCTGTGCCAAAAGATACGGCGGCATGTATGTTCCGCCTCATCAGGCCGTTATCCACCAGTTTGCAAGGGAAATGCTGGCTGGCGGCGGGAAAATGATTCTTGGCTCGGATTCCCATACCCGTTATGGCGCGCTCGGCACAATGGCCATGGGCGAGGGCGGGCCGGAGCTTGTAAAACAGCTGCTGGAACAGACATATGATATTAACATGCCGCAGGTAGCAGGCGTATACCTGACCGGAAAGCCGGAAAAGGGCGTCGGGCCGCAGGACGTTGCGATTGCTATTATAAAGGAAGTGTTTGCATCCGGATTTGTGAAAAATAAGGTTATGGAATTTGTAGGACCTGGCGTTGCAAACCTGAGCGTGGATTTCAGAATCGGTGTTGATGTCATGACAACAGAAACAACCTGTCTTTCTTCTATCTGGAAAACAGATGAGCAGGTGAAAGAGTTCTATGAGATTCACGGACGCAGCGAGGACTACAAAGAACTCAATCCTGGGCAGGCAGCTTATTATGACTGCATGATTGAGCTGGATTTGAGCACGGTAAAACCGATGATTGCGATGCCGTTCCATCCAAGCAATGCTTACACAATTGAAGAACTGAATGCAAACCTGATGGATATTCTGGATGACTGCGATAAGAAGGCGCAGGTCAGCTTTAACGGAGCAGTGGAATTAAACTTGAAGGATAAAGTGCGTAACGGAAAGCTGTATGTAGACCAGGGAATTATTGCAGGATGTGCCGGCGGCGGATTTGAAAATATCTGCGACGCTGCGGATATTCTGGACGGCGCAGGCATTGGCGCAGATGAATTTACACTCAGTGTATATCCGGCGAGCATGCCTGTATATATGGAACTGGTGCGAAACGGTGCGGCAGCAAAAATCATGGCTGCGGGCGGCGTTATGAAGACAGCATTCTGCGGGCCGTGCTTCGGCGCTGGCGATACGCCTGCAAATAATGGATTCTCGATACGCCATTCGACCCGGAATTTCCCGAACCGTGAAGGCTCTAAGGTACAGAATGGCCAGATTGCGTCGGTAGCGCTGATGGATGCGCGTTCGATTGCAGCGACAGCAGCGAACAAGGGATATCTGACCTCGGCATGCGATATAGACGTGAATTTTACAAAGCCGAAATATTTCTTTGATAAAAAGATTTATGAAAACCGCGTATTTGACAGCCACGGTGTGGCAGACCCTTCCGCAGAGGTAAAAATGGGCCCGAATATCAAAGACTGGCCAAAGATGTGCGCCCTGACTGACAATCTTGTATTGAAAGTCGTATCAGAGATTCATGACCCGGTTACTACGACAGATGAGCTGATTCCGTCGGGCGAGACTTCTTCTTACCGCTCCAATCCGCTCGGGCTTGCAGAATTTACCTTGTCCAGAAAAGACCCGGCTTATGTCGAAAGGGCAAAGGAAGTGCAGAAAGCGGAAAAAGCAAGGGAAGAAGGCGGACAGCCGTATGAAGCACTCCCGGAACTGAAAGACGCCGTAGATGTGATTTTGCAGAAATTCCCGGATGCAGATGAACACAATACAGGAATCGGAAGCACGATTTTTGCAGTGAAGCCAGGCGACGGTTCTGCGCGCGAGCAGGCGGCTTCCTGCCAGAAGGTACTCGGCGGATGGGCGAATATTGCACATGAGTATGCGACCAAGAGATACCGCTCGAACCTGATTAACTGGGGCATGCTTCCGCTTGTGATACCGGAAGGGGAACTTCCGTTTGGTAACGGGGATTACCTGTTCCTGCCTGGAATCCGCGAAGCGGTAGAGCAGAAGGCAGCGGACATTACAGCATATGCGGTGAAGAATGGGGCATTACAGGAATTCCATATGACGCTTGGAGAGCTTACAGACGACGAGCGTGAAATTATTTTAAAGGGATGCCTGATTAATTTTAACAGAAAATAAAACAGGAAGCGTTATGAAGAAAGTAGAAGACAAACAGACAGAACGGAAATTTTTTAATTCCCGGTCAGACTGGAATATCCGTCCTTATCTGGCAATGGGACTGACTTTTTTTATTGTATTCTGCTGCTGTATACTGGTCGTCTGCATTTTGTTCCGTTTTCGTGACATTAAAGACGGCTTTGGCATGTTAGCCAGAATCGCACAGCCGATTTTATACGGGCTTGCAATCGGGTATCTGATGAATCCGATTATGATGTTTTTTGAACGCTGGCTGCTGAAACTGGCGGATGTAAGGGGCGGAAAGATTAAATTCCGCCGCCTTATCCGTACCGTTTCCAGTATACTGGCAGTGCTTGTATTTATTTTAATGATTGCCACGCTGCTGTCGATGGTTATCCCGGAAGTCTCTGAAAATGTATCGATTCTCGTAGATACGATGCCGGCACAGATTAATTCGTTTCTTGTGCATCTGAGTGACTGGGAGTTTGGCAATCCGGAGATTACAGCCATTCTGGAAAACTACCTGATAACGGCTGCGGACTGGTTCCAGGACTGGCTGAAAAATTCACTGCTGCCGCAGACGAAGGATTATGTGGCAACGGTAACAAGCGGTGTGATAAATGTGCTTGTAGCATTTAAAAATATTGTAATCGGACTGATTGTTTCGATTTATGTGATGTGTGAAAAAGAAAATTTTGAGGGACAGTCGAAAAAGATTGTGTTTGCATTTTTTCCGGCGCGTGCAGCCAACCAGATTATCCAGCTTTTTCATACGACCAACGATATTTTCGGCGGCTTTATCAAAGGAAAACTGCTGGATTCCCTGATTATCGGCATTATCTGTTATATTATGCTGACCATTATTAAAATGCCATATACACTGCTTGTCAGCGTGATTGTCGGGGTGACCAACATTATTCCGTTTTTCGGGCCGTTTATCGGGGCAATTCCGAGTGCATTTTTAATACTGCTGGCAGACCCGCTGTATGCGCTGTATTTTGTAATATTTGTAGTTATCCTGCAGCAGGTGGACGGAAATATTATCGGGCCGAAGATTCTCGGGGATTCTACCGGGCTGTCTTCGTTCTGGGTTATGTTTGCAATTCTGATTGGCAGCGGTTTGTTTGGCGTGATGGGCATGCTGCTGGGCTGTCCGGTATTTGCAGTATTTTATTACCTGATGCAGAAAATTGTCCACTTCTGTTTAAATAAGAAGAAACTGCCGTCCGCTACGAACGTATATGTAGAAGCAACTGGTGTAGAGCCATCCTATCGTGAGCTTTGGTATGGAAAGTATGTGGATGAAAAGCAGGAGTCATCCGGCAGCCAGGCACCTTCTGATGATTCCTGAAAGAGCCTGCGGCAGGTGCAGAGTCTGGAAACGGACAGCGTGAAAAGTCATCTTGAAAAAAATTTAACGAGTTTTTTGACATGAGCGGTTACCTATGGTAAACTGACATTGGGTTATAATGCTAAATGTGACAGAAATGGGTGCATTCGCATCCTTTGCAGATAGATGGTGGCGAGCGTGGATAAATACGAGTTTAAACTGAAAGTTGACGAGATGAAGGCGCTGGTAAGTGCGCGTAATTATAATGCTGCTGCGGAAATTGCGGAAACGATTAACTGGCGCAAGATTCGGAATCTGAATGCACTTGTACTGGCCGGTGAGGTTTTTGAGCAGGTAGAGCGTTATGAGGAAAGCAAGGAAATTCTGCTTATGGCGTATGATAAATCTCCGATCGGAAGGAACATTATCTACAGGCTGGCAGAAATTGCCATAAAGACAAAGCATTTTGATGAAGCACAGGAATATTACGATGAATTTGTGGATATTGCTCCGCATGATAATCTGAAGTATGTCTTAAAGTATAAGATGACAGCTGCGCAGGGACTTTCGTTTCAGGAGCAGATTCAGATTCTGGAGGAGCTGAAGGAACAGGAATATTCGGAAGAATGGGCATACGAGCTGGCATACCTGTATTACAGGGACGGCCAGCCGGAAAAGTGTGTGGAAGCCTGCGATGAATTGATTTTATGGTTTGGTGATGGCATTTATGTAGAAAAGGCACTGGAATTAAAAATGCATTACCAGCCGCTGACGAAACAGCAGGAAGACAAATACCGCCTGTTCCGCCAGAAACGGACGGGCGTAATTGAAGTAAGGCCGAATGATTTTCTGGAATCCGGCGAGATTGTAAACGAAATCGTGGAAATCCCGGCGGTAAGCACAAATACCGGACAGTATAATACAGCAAATCTGCAGGAAGAAATTGCGAAGGGAATCCAGCAGATGGCTTCGTCAGCCCAGTACGGGCCGGATATGGAGGGCAGCGTGAGGCAGCTGGCAGAGGAAAATCCGTATCTGTCTTTTCCAAAAGAACAGAACCAGAAAGCAGCCAGAATACGCAGGCTGGTGAAAATGCAGGAAACCGCAGACCTGGTATTTGGAAGCGATTCCGGTTTCTGGGGAGCGGCAGACCCGGCATCTGGCGGCGGGGCCGGCATACAGGAAGAACAAGGCATGATATCTGGCGGCGGGGCTGGCATACAGGAAGAACAAGGCACGGCATCTGGCAGCGGAGCTGGCATGCATGCAGCAGGAGGCCTGGCATCTGGCGGCGGGGCCGGATATGAAGAAACAGAGGATGAGCCTGAGGAAAGTCCGCCGCGTACCATGAGCTTTGAAGAAATTCAGGCTGAGTGGGAAAAGACAAAGCTTGCGATGCAAAATGTTTTGCAGGAAGCAGCGGAGCACGAATCCCGGAATCAGGAATCCAGAAAACGGAGAATGGCCGTGTGCCAGTCCCCAAATGAGGAATCCGTGCAGCATTCCCGCAGCCAGGAATCCGTGTGGCAGCAGCCGGGCAGCTGGGACGATGAGGAATACGAATCCGGCGGGCTGCCAGAGCCAGAACAGGAAATTCAGGATTCAGAAACCGCGGCACAGTCTGGAAGAATGCGCGTACCGCAGGAAGCGGGGTACGGAGCCTATCATGAAGAATTTTCTGTACAGGATTTTCCAGGCCGGGAAGACGCCGAACGGGCATATGCAGCACAGCAGCTGCGGCCGCAGGATATTCCGAATCAGGAAAATGGCGGCGCAGGGTATGTGTCTCAGGAGATGAGCGGGCAGGGCTATTCGAATCAGGAAGGGCCGTCGTATGAGAATGCATCCCAAGTGGTAAGCGGTCAAAGCTTATCTGGACAGGAAGTGCCGTCATATGAGAATGCATCTCAGGGGATGAACGGACAGGGTTTTCCAGAACAGGGGGGCAATGAACGGGAGTATATATCTCAGGAACTGCCTGGCCGGGACTATTTGAATCAGGAAAACGACAGCCTGTCAAATGCAGCTCAGCAGATGAATGGTGAGGCCTATTCGAATCAGGAAGGGCCTTCATATGTAAATGCAGCGCAGGATTTTTCCGGCCGCGGAATGCTGGCACAGGGATTCCAGAATCTGGAAGATATGCAGGAAGAAGCTGACCGCAGGCTTGATATGTCCAGGGAGAAAACGCTGTCAGAGGCAGAAGTTTTAATGGAACGCCTGATGGGGATTGTCTCGCAGATTTCTGCGGGAATGTCATCAGGAGAATCGCAGGACGATGGTCTGGTAAAGGATGCTGGGACGGGGGAATCCCGCCCGCCCGGGCTGCAGAACAGCCTGAATCAGGCAGGAATGATTGTTGCCAGCATGAATAAGCTTCTCCAGGAGCAGATTGACAGCCTGATGGCAGCCAGAAAACAAAGCCAGCCAGCAAATGTACACAGAGTGTCAGACCCGACACGGGAACTGCCAAAGCTGCCGGATGAATTTGTGGCAGAATATGGCATGCAGGCAGCAATAGATAAAATGAAAGCAGATGATAATGAAAGTGAAAATAGAGATGTGAGTATTATGGATGGTCAGGGTGCAGTTTCGATAATGGAGAAGCTAATTGCAGAGGAGACTGCGCGCAGCGCAGATAATCCTGATAAAAAGCCGGAAATCTCGGCAATTGAACTTTTGCAGAGAGTCCGCATGGAAAGTTCGGCCATGAATCCTGCCCAGAAATCTGCTGCGGAAAAACAGATGATGAACCTGAACAGGAAAGCTCCTGTAAAAGCTTCTGCTGTAGAAGGAAAGCCGCCTGAACAGGGCAGGCCTGCCGCAGAAGAAAAGCCATCTGCCCAGGCGGAGCCTGCCGCGGAAGAAAAAACTCCAGCAGAATTTATTGTACAGGGTGCGAATCAGGGAGTAACAGCAGAACGAACAGCTGGAAACCAGAATCAGGGCAAACCAGCCAGCTATACAGCGGAAAGCTTTAGCCAGGACAAACCAGCCGGCTATACAGCGGAAAGCGCAGTTCAGGTCAAACCAGCGGACTATGCAGCTGGAAACCAGAGTCAGGGAGTAACAGCAGAACGAACAGCTGGAAATATGAATCAGGAAAAATCAGCAGAATATGCAGCGGAAAGCCTGAAACGGGGCAAACCAGCGGACTACCCAGCTGGAAGCGGCAGTCAGGGATTTACAGCAGAATATCTGGCTGAAAGCTCAAATCAGGAACAGGAAGTTATTGCTGAATATCCAGCCATGGGTATCAGGCCGGAAGCTCAGGCCGCAAATGTGACAGGAAAATCAGAAGCAGTGCAGGGCACTCAGGCCGGGAAAATAGCAGCAGGGACGGGCACTCAGGCCGGAAGCATGACAGCAGGGACGGGCACTCAGGCCGGAAATTTTGGAATAAGGCGGGAACATATAGCAGGAGATCTTACAGCAGGGAGGGCCGATTCAGCAGAGAATATAACAGCAGAGCCGGAAATGCAGGCAGATTTCCCGTATGGTGAAGCTGCTGCAAATCCAGGTTACTATCAGACAGAAATAATACCGCCAGATTATACAGCGGCAGAGGAGAATCCGGCAGTTTCCGCTTTCCGGGAATCCATAAATCCGTCAGAGCCTTCTGTGGAATATGAACAGCGGATTCAGGAAGAAGGGTATGGAAGGCAGGGTTCAATCGCAGGCATGGCAGCTGGATATGAAGCTTCATTTGAATATGAAAGAATGGCTCAGAATGAAAGAAAAGCAGTACATAGGGTAAAACAACAGACAGAGGAGATTTCAGAAGAAGATATGGCTTTGGCAGCTCAGGCAGCGGGGTTCTATGAACAGCCGCGACAGACAACGATACAGGATGATAGTGATTTGAAAAAGCTGACGCCTGAGCAGAAAAAGGTCTTTTCTTATTTTGTACCAGTTTCTGGCATGGAAGTCCAGATATATGACCTTCTGCAGGGCGTTTCAGAACATTTGAGATTTGATAAAAATGCTTTGTCAGGCAACATAATTGTGGAAGGAATCGGCGGAAACGGCAAGACCGTGCTGATTATGGATATTATCAAGGTCCTGCAGAAAGAGATCAAGCGTCCGAACGGCAAAATTGGCAAAATTGATGCAAATGCACTGAACCAGAAAGACATGGATGTGCTGACGGAGAAAATAAGCGGCGGATGCCTGATTATTGAATCAGCAGGAAAAATAACAAGGGAGACAGCGGTAAAACTTTCGCGGTGCATGGAAAATGACCATGTGGGTACACTGTATATATTGGAAGATACAGAGGAAGGAATCCAGAAAGCATTGGAGCGGGACAGTTCTTTTGCAGCCAAGTTTACGGAAAAAATATCCATTCCCCTGTTTACAATTGATGAACTGGCAGCATTCGGAAAGGCTTATGCGTATGATTTAAATTATGAAATAGATGAAATGGGAATCCTTGCTTTATATAAGCGGATTGGAAACATTCAAAAGCTCGACCATGTGACAACACTGACAGAGGTAAAGGAAATTGTGGATGAAGCAATTGATAATGCAGAAAAGGGCGTTTTCAAGAAAGTGTTTGGCATACTGACAGCAACAAGGGCGAATGACGATAATTACGTGATATTGAGAGAGAAGGATTTTGAAGAATAAGCAGGTAAATGGCGCAGCGGAAAGCAGCTGCAAAGCAGAGTAGCAGGAGGGTTATAAAATGAGAAACATGACAGAGCTGGATATGTATTTATTCGGTCAGAGCACACATTATGACATTTACAGGAAAATGGGCGCACATCCGATGAAAACACGGAAGGAAGAAGGAACCGTTTTTGATGTATGGGCACCGCATGCAGAAAAAGTGTATGTAACAGGCTCTTTCAATGGCTGGAGTGAAACGAGCCACGAAATGAAACGGTTAGAGCCAAAAGAAATGGGAATCTATGAGCTGTTTATTCCGGGCGTGAAAAACGGGGATATGTATAAGTACCTGATTGAAACACCGGATGGCAAGCGCCTTTATAAAGCAGACCCGTATGCAACGTATGCAGAACTGAGACCGGGGACGGCTTCTGTTGTTTATGATATTTCTCATTTTAAATGGACTGACCAGTCCTGGATGGAAACACGTGCACAGACAGACCCGTATGAAAAACCAATGGCGATATATGAGGTACATCCGGGCTCCTGGATGCGGCATCCGCGTGAAGAAGATGAAGCACTCTATACATACCGTGAGTTTGCGAAAGCGCTGACCACGTATGTAAAAGAGATGGGATATACACATGTCGAGCTGATGGGAATTTCCGAATATCCGTTCGAGGGTTCCTGGGGATATCAGGTAACCGGCTACTATGCACCGACTTCGCGTTATGGCACGCCGGAAGATTTTGCGTATCTGATTAATTACCTGCACCGGAATAAAATCGGCGTTATTTTAGACTGGGTACCGGCGCATTTCCCAAGAGATGCCCACGGACTGGCTGATTTTGACGGCATGCCGTTATATGAGTACCCGGACCCGAGAATGGGAGAGCATCCTGACTGGGGCACAAAGATTTTTAATTATGGAATGTCTGAGGTAAAGAATTTCCTGATTGGCAGCGCCCTGATGTGGATTGAGAATTACCATGTCGACGGCCTGCGCGTGGACGCAGTGGCGTCCATGCTGTATCTGGATTATGGAAAAAATGATGGCCAGTGGGTAGCCAATAAATATGGCGATAATAAAAACCTCGAAGCCATTGAGTTCTTCAAGCATATCAATACATCGCTGACAGGAAGGAATCCTGGTGCCATGATGATTGCAGAAGAATCCACGGCATGGCCGAATGTTACCGGGAAGGCAGAGGAAGACGGCCTGAACTTTAACTTCAAATGGAACATGGGCTGGATGCATGACTTCCTGGACTATATGAAACAGGATCCGCTGTTCCGCAAGGGCTGCCACAATAAGATGACCTTTGCCATGAGCTATAACGGCGCAGAGAAATATATTCTCGTACTGTCCCACGACGAGGTTGTTCATCTGAAATGCTCGATGCTCAATAAAATGCCGGGCCTTGGAATTGATAAATTCCGCAACCTGATGGCTGGATATACCTTCTTTATGGGTCATCCGGGCAAGAAGCTGCTGTTTATGGGACAGGATTTTGCACAGCTTCGGGAATGGAGCGAGGAGCGCGAGCTGGACTGGTTCCTGCTGGCAGAAGCAGAACACAGGCAGCTGCATGATTACTTTAAAGAACTGCTCCGTATTTACCGGAAATATCCTTCGATGTATGAGCTTGACCATTCCTGGGACGGCTTCGAATGGATTAATGCAAATGACGGCGAGCGCAGCATATTCAGCTTTGTGCGCAAGAGCAAAAACGGAAAGAAGAACCTTTTGTTTATTATCAACTTTACACCGGTGGAACGGACAGACTACCGCGTCGGGGCACCGACAAAAGGAACCTACAAGCTGATACTCAACAGTGATGACGAACGCTTTGGCGGTTCCGGAAAAGCACGCCCGGTCAGCTATAAGACCGTAAAGGCAGAATGCGATGGATGGGATTATTCGTTTGCTTATCCGCTGGCACCGTATGGAGTCGGGGTATTTGAGTTTAATTACAGAGTGTAGATAAGGGATTATAAAATATGGGAAAACCGGGGCTGGGGTGATGGCTCCGGTTTTTTCGATATCCCTGTATCTGCCAGAGCGTGTTTGAAAATTCATTTCCGCAAAGTGTGGAGTGTAGATTGCGGAAATGATTTTTCAGACACGCTCTGGATTCATGCAGGAAAGGGTATATCGAAAAATAAAAGGCCAGGTTCAAAAAAGGAGCAGCATATGGAACATTTTATTACGGAAATTAGGATAAGCAGGCTGAGGCATTTGTCTGGTATTGTGATATCTTTAAATCCAGAGCAGAGGCAGCATTTGATATTAACCGGGAAAAATGGTTCTGGAAAGACGTCTTTGCTGGATGCTTTGAAGATAATTTTGCAATATGCTCATATAAGGGTTTCCAATAACCAAAAATATTTCAAATCCAGAATATTGAATGCAGACGAAAAGCTCTCACAGATTGAATTAGATTCAAACGATGAATGGAAATATCGGTTAATATTAATGGAGGATGGTTGTCAGCCGTGTACAGACGGAGTGAGTTTAGCATTTAATAATTATAAAGGGACAGCATATGCAATCTATATGAAAAATTTTATCACATCATATTTTCCGGCAGATAGACAGGTAAAGATTGACCGTTTTTCAGGAGTCGAGGATATTCGGCTGGACAGCTTCTATGGGATTGATTCTAAGCAAGGCGAGCTTTTGCATAAATATCTGGTTCATTTAAAAACGCAGCAGTCCTATGCGAGAAATGAAGACGATATGGCCGTTGTGAACCGCATAAAGAAGTGGTTTGAACGATTTGAGCACGCACTCCGGGTTCTTTTGGATGATAGTTCCATCAGCCTTGTGTATGATTATAAAAATTATGATTTTAAAATTCATCAGGCGGGAAGACAGCCGTTTGGTTTTGATGAACTTTCAGATGGATATTCTGCTGCGGTTCAGATTGTATCGGATTTGATTTTAAGAATGGATAAAAACTGGCTGTTAAGTGACAGGCTCAGTGAATATGATTTCGAAGGAATTGTGCTGATTGATGAAGTGGAAACGCATCTGCATATTGAGCTGCAAAAGAAAATTCTGCCGTTTCTGACGGAATTTTTTCCACGCATCCAGTTTATTGTGACAACACATTCCCCATATGTTTTAAATTCGATTTCGAATGCGAAAGTGTTTGATTTGGAGAGACGTGTGGAATTAGAAGATTTATCCATGTATTCTTCGGACAGTCTTGCAGAAGGGTATTTCGGTGCGGATGAATATTCGGATAAGCTGAAACAGATGCTGGAACGGTATGTGCTTTTGAATGAAAAAAGCGGACTATCAGAAGAAGAACGTGCAGAAAGAGCAAAGCTGCGGAGTGAACTGAAAAATATACCAAGGGGACTTTCGCCGGAAGCAGCGGATAAATTTTATGATGCGAAAGAACAGCAGATATGATTAAAATTGAACGGAAAATAACAGAAAAATCGAAAAAAGCGGCAGCTTCTTTACAAATGGCAAAGAAAAATCATGCTTCTTACAATACGCCAGAAGTGAATGCGGCTTTAAAAGAACTGTTTCATGGAAAATGTTATCTTTGTGAAAATAAGCAGATAATTTCTTACCAGATAGAGCATTTGGTTCCGCACCGGAAAAAGGAAGAATTGATGTATGACTGGAATAATCTTTTTCTGGCCTGTGCACACTGCAACAATACAAAACTTGGAAAATACGACCCGATACTGGACTGTACCCGGGAAGATATAGAAAAAAAGATTGCATTTCGAAAAAAAGGATATTTTGGGACAGACGAGGAGCTGGTATTTGATAAACTGGATAACAGCATAGAGACGGAAAATACGGTGAAGCTGCTGCAGGCAGTGTATTATGGAACGACTCCCCAAAAGAAAATGGAGTCTGTAATACTGCGTCGGTTATTACGAAAAGAGCTTTCTGCATTTAAGGAATATATCCGTGAATACCAGGAAGCAGAAGACGACGAAAAAGAGGATTTAGGATATCTTTTAAAGCAGCAGTTAAGTGACAGTTCCCCATTTGCGGCATTTAAAAGACAGCTGGTAAGAGACCATAGAAAAACATGTCAGGAACTGCTGGAATATTTGGAATCTCCATGTATTTGAAAAATGCTTTTGCGCAGTATATGTTCTATTGTAAAGTTTTCTCCCCATATGACCGACATATTTTATATGATTTTGGTTTATCTGACAGCTATTTACAGGAATATATCATGAGTTTGTTAAGAAAGGCAGGAAATGCGGATGCAGGGAGTGCAGAATATAGATGGTTCGAATCTGCTGGACGGGATAGCGGCGGCAGCCGGGAACGGCAGGCAGGAAAAGTTTGATTTTGGTTTTGTTTCTGCAGGGACAGACCAGCCGAATGAAACAGAAAAGCTGACCAGGGGAGAAAAAACAGCAGAGGTTACATACCAAAAGCCCCAGCAGGACAATAAGGCCGGGACGATGGAAGATGTCATGCAGCAGGCGGAAAACATGGATGCGGCGGTGATGAAAAACCAGATGGTGGTAGCTTCCAATACAACAACCCCGACGGACTGCAAAAAAATGGAAGAAGAAGGGTTTTCCCTGCAGCAGACGCAGGCGCATACCGTTGTAACCGTAACGGATAAAATTAAAATGGAGCTGGCAAAGGCAGGCGTTGACATCAGTTATTTTGGCGATGATTTAAGTGCTGACCAGCTGAAAGAGCTGGCTGGAAATGAAGCGCTTGCCAGGGAGCTTTCGGGCAGGCTCAAAGACCTCAAGGCCGATATTCCGCTTACCGTGGATAATGTGACAGACTGCAGACGGGCGTTGCAGGAAGCACAACAGCTGCACAAGCTGGACGAAGGTGCTTTGAAATACATGCTGGATAACCAGCTGCAGCCGACCATTGCCAATCTGTATATGGCACAGTACAGCGGCAGTGCTGTTTATATGAATGAAGATGAAATCAGCATTAATTTTGAGTCCAAAGGGATTAAACAGCAGATTGCAAAAATCATCGGACAGGCAGGGCTTCCTGCCGATGAGCAGTCCTTTACAGACAGCCAGTGGCTGATTCAGAACCACATTCCACTGACGCCGGGAAACCTGAAATTTTATGAACAGCTGAAAGAAACAGCATTTCCGCCGAGCCGCGAAAAACTGCTGGATGGAATGATAACAGCTGTTTCGGAAGGAAAGCGCCCGCAGGATGCCGTGCTTATCGATGCGCATTCCCTTGCAGCAAGGGCGCAGAAAGCAGCTGATACCATCAATATGGCGGCAGATGAAGACCTGGCTTACCTGATAAAAAATGGCGAGCCGGTGACCGTGCAGAATCTGGAGCACGCGCATAATGAGATTCAGTCAGGCACGCTGAGTGCACAGGAGCAGCAGGAAATTGCGGAGCTGGTAAAGAGCATTTCAGGCATGAGCGAAGCAGAAATGGATGCGTATGCAAATCAGGCGGTGCAGGGCCAGGACGCAGCCGGAAACGTAAATGGCATCATGCAGCAGGCGGCTGCCGGGACACAGCAGGCAGAAGCGGACGGAACGATACAGGCAGACGGAACGGTCATTGTTTCATCCGGGGACGGCACGGTCGTACAGACAGCCGGAAGCACGGATGCCGGAACTGGCTCCGGCAATATGGCAGACGGGCGGGGCGGCATGGCGCAGAATCAGGCAGCAGGCTATACGAATGTACAGATACTTCTGATTACAGCGCGCAGGCAGCTGGAAGAAGTCCGCCTGGTCATGACCGTGGAATCCAGCTATATTATGTATAAACAGGGCATTTCGGTTGATATGAGTTCGATGGAAGAATTAATCAGCCGTTTAAAGGAAATTGAAAACAGCTATTATAAAAACCTGCTGGCAGACGGCGGGGCAGAAGTGACGGAAGCAAATGTCAGCCTGTTTGCGGAGACTTCCAATAAGCTGGAACAGTTAAAGGATATGCCTGCCTATGCGATTGGCGCGAAAAATATCGGTATTTCCACGCTGGAAGAACTGCATCAGGAAGGCAGCGCGATGCAGCAGAATTTCCAGCAGGCAAACGAACGCTACGAAACGATGCGCACGCCTGTACGCAGGGATTTAGGCGATTCCATTCAGAAAGCTTTTCAGAATGTAGATGAGATTCTGGAAGAAACCGGAATGGAAGTAAATCCGGCAAATGAGCGTGCCGTGCGGATTCTGGGCTATAATCACCTGGAAATCACGCCGGAAAACATTACGCGGATGAAAGCGGCTGACCAGCAGGTACAGATGGCATTCCGCAGCCTGACGCCTTCGGTTATCCGTGAATTTATCAGCAGGGGTGTGAACCCGCTTGACCTGGATATCCAGGAGCTGAACCGGCAGGCAGAACAGATACGGACAGAACTGAAAATCGATGCACCGGAAGAAAAGTACAGTGAATATTTATATAAGCTGGAACAGAATCACAGCATTACAAAAGAAGAACGCAGCTCCTATATCGGCATTTACCGCCTGATGAATCACATTGCACAGTCAGACGGCGCTGCGGTTGGCGCGCTTGTCAATCAGGGAGCGCAGATAACGATGCGCAATCTGCTGACAGCAGTCCGTACCGAACGGCGCGGAAGTGTGGATATTACAGCGGATGCGTCTTTTGGCGGCGTGGAAGGCAGTTACCGTTCTTCGATTACCGAGCAGATTGAAGCCGGATATCATCACCAGTGTGTCAGGCAGGCATTTGATGAAATGTCTCCGGAACGCCTGCGTGTCGTGGCAAATGATACCGGCTGGGAAGACCTGACGCCGGAACAGTTCTTGCAGCAGCTGCAGGAAGCGCCGGATGATGTGGCGGCCATGGAATCCTATTACCAGCAGCAGCTGGATGATTTGAATGCCTGTGCAAAATCATCCGGTGAGGTATATGAGATGCTGGAACAGTATCAGATACCGAATACGGTTATGAACGTGATGGCGATGTCGGAATACCTGAATAACCGCAACGGCGCATTCCGAAGGTTTTTCGGCATGGGCAATGGCCGCACGCCGGATTCTGCAAAAAATACCGACGATTACATGACAAAAAATGAGGACGGAAGCGTTGAGGTCGATTTTGAAGCAGTCCGGGAAGAACTGCTGCGCCGATTCGGCGAGGATGTGAAAAAGCCGGTGGAGCTTGCAAAAGCGGTGGCAGAATTAGCAGACTGTGCGGAAAAATGCATGAGTACAATGATTATTGAGCCGGATGTTACGAGCCTGGATGTCCGGGAATTGAAACTGATGAATGCCCAGATGTCAATTGGCGCAAAAATGGCATCCGAGGAATGCTTCTCCATGCCGATTGTCGTAGACGGTGAAGTGACAAATGTAACGATGAAAATCGTGCGCCAGAAGGAACAGAAGGGGCTTGTAAATATTACGCTGGAAACCGGGCGGTTTGGAAGGATTGTGGCGGAGCTGAAAGCGAACCAGAAGGGCTTTAGCGGATATGTGGCTTCGGATTCCAGGCATACGAGGGATTTGCTGGAATCCATGGGCGGCGAAATTGCACAGGCGCTGCAGGAAGCCGGAGACGGGCCTGTCAGCATGAATTATATTTTTACAAACGGACTGAACCTGAATGATTTTGCATCGCGCAGCGGCAGCAGTGAGCAGCCGCAGACAGAGGAGCTGCGGGAAGTACAGACAAAGACACTGTACGGCATGGCAGAAGGATTTATCCGTGTGCTGAAAAAGCTGGATGCAAATGTGAATTTTTAGCGTTTTTTATTATGGATTCCCGGTAACTGGCCGAAATAAGATGAGAGAACAGACATAAAATGTGTTTTACATGCAGCCCGTGTGGCAGCTTGCTGGAAACGCATTTGGGTTATTTTAGAAAAGATGAGGTGCAGGAAATGAAAATTAATCAGAATATATCAGCAGTAATTGTAAACGACCAGCTGCTCCGTAACGAGAACAGTGTGGCAGCATCGGTGCAGAGGCTGTCATCCGGGCTGAAATTTAACAATGCCAAGGATAATCCGTCCGGCATGGCGATTTCATTTAAAATGCAGGCACAGATTAATGCGTTGAACCGGGCATCTTTAAATGCAACAGACGGCACAAGCATGGTAGAGACGATTGACGGGGCCATGGGAGAAATGACGGAGGTGCTCCAGCGAATCCGCGAGCTGTGCGTGCAGGCGGCAAATGACACGAATATGCCGGAAGACCGTGAAGCAATCCAGCAGGAAATTGATGCACTGAAGGAAGAAGTAAACCGGATTTCCACAGCGACGGAATTTAATGGAAAGACGCTGTTAGACGGCTCCTTAGACCGCAGAACCTATGTGACCTCAGAAGCAGCCCAGGCAGGCGGCGGACAGAAGGAAGTAAGCATGTATGATAAAATCACGAACGTGATTATATCGGATGAGGTGCAGGCAGGCAATTATAATGTGGAAATTATCGAGCCTGCAGGGCATGCGGCACTGGTAGCAGCAGGTGATGATGCCAAGGTACAGAATAATGCAATTTCAGAGGAGCAGGCGGGGATTGTATGCATCAATGGCGTAAAAGCAGAGATTAAGGCAGGCATGTCTCCGGAAGAAGTATATACGGTTATCCGTGATGCGGCTGATTCCGGCTGGGTCAATGTGTTTGTGACAGATGGGAATCAGACCCTTCCTATTACTGATAAAACACTGGACACACAGGGCTATGGCAAAGATAACACCGGGTATAAATTTGGCAGCTCGCTGGCATTCGTATCACAGAATTATGGTTCGGATGAGGATATTACGATTACTTGCGATAATAAAGAGCTGGCTGAGATACTCGGGCTGGATAACCCGACAGGCCCGGCGGGAAAAACCGTAGAAAACACGGTAGAAGAAGTCAAAGAGTACAGCATCAGCATAAAAGGGCAGGATGTTCCGCAGTCGGTAAATATTGTGGGTGTTCCAAACGCAGCAAATGCAGGAAAAAAGGTAGAAGCGACAGCAGCAGGGACAGTTTATGTAAATGGCGTGGCCGCAAAAATTACTGCCGGCATGTCGCCGCAGGAAGCATTTGAAGCATTGCAGCGGGCATGTGCAGCTGCGGATGTCATGCTTTCCGGTGACCAGGTGGCAGTGCCTGCGGATTATGGATTTGAAAAGAAGCTGACCTTTACATCAGAAGCCAAGGGGCTGAATGCAAAAATAAATATTACTTATGATAACGAAGAACTCGGTGATTTATTTGGCCTGAAGGATATTGCGGCAGACCCGGGCATGCAGTTAGAACGGGATGAAAAAGTCGTATCGATTGAATACAAATCCGTAGCCGAAGGCGAAGATGCCCAGGTATCGATTCAGGAAAACGGCGAAATCCGCAAGGAATATACCGGGCAGGCAGTTATCAAGGCAGACGGGAACCAGGTTGTCATCACGGATAAAAGCGGTTTTGAAATGAGCTTTGAAATCCGCGGGGATGTAGCGTCGGGAGGCCAGCCGCAGAACCCGGGTGACCCGGACACCAATACGCAGCTGATTACGATTGAAGCAACCGACATCGGCACATTGCAGCTCCAGATTGGTGCAAACGAAGGCCAGGAGCTGGCAGTACGGGTACCGGTGCTGAATACGCGCAGCCTGTATATGGATGATTTGGATGTGCGCAAGGTGGATGGCTCTGACCGCGGCATGGACACCATGGACAAAGCAATCGGCATTGTAACCGCAGCACGTTCCCTGATGGGTGCTTACGAAAACCGTCTGGATTATATTAAGGGCGGCCTGGATGCGACCGAAGAAGACATGACGACGGCGATTTCCCGTCTCGGTGATGTGGATATGGCACAGGAAATGACGGAATATACGAATGCTAACGTACTGACACAGGCATCCATTTCCGTGCTTTCCCAGGCGAATGACCTGCCACAGCAGGTACTGTCCCTGTTACAGGGGTAAGCGCTTATGACGAGTGAAAAAAAGCAGGAGTATACGCGCAGGATTACGCAGGCAAACCGCAGCGGCCTTGTTTTAATCAAATTTGAAATGCTGTTTGACTATTTTGATGATATCTGCAGGGCATTTCATGAAAATAACCAGCAGGCGGCTGCAAATGGCGTGCACTATGCAGATGCGGTGTTAAAGAGCTTTCAGGAAACGCTGGATTTCAAATATGAGATGTCTGCACAGCTTTTTTCCCTGTATGATTTTCACCGCAGGCAGCTGGCAAAGGTGTTGATGCGGCATTCACTGGAAGAACTGGAACAGAGCCGGAACATGCTTCAGCAGACATATGAAGCGTTCAAAAAAGCGGCAAAACAGGATAAGTCCGGGCCGCTGATGAAAAATGCACAGCAGGTGTATGCCGGCTTTACATATGGAAAAAATGACTTAAATGAAAGTTATGATATCGGTTCATCAAGGGGCTTTCTGGCGTAATGCTGGAAAGCCCCTATTTTGTCTCATATGATTTCAGGCGGCAGAGAAGGAATTTATAGCGCATCTGGATTGCATTCAGCTCATAAATATAGCTGTCAATCAGCTCGGGCTCTGTTGCATTTTCAAAATTCTGGTAAGCAAGATTCAGATTGTCCTGTGTCTGCATCAGGTTATCCAGCAGGCTCTGGTAATATGCGTCAGTGTGTGCTTGTTGTTTGAAAAATGGGAACAAAGGGCTACCTCGCTTTCTGTTTTCGGATTGGAACGGGCTGCTGCATAATGAGTATTATAAGTATAGTCAAGGAATGTGCGAAATATTCATCACGGGGATAATTACGGATAATTTTTTGCAGCAGATATGCCCTGGATAAAATGGGACATATTTTCCGGAAACAGGCATAAATTATGTTAAGAAGCTTTTAGCGGGAGCGTTATGGAACGGGAAAATGCATTTTTAATTATGGCAGGAATCTGCGGGCTGGTGCTGTTAATCGGGCTTTTAAAACGGAAAGCCGGAATTATCCTGAATGTCGCAGTGCGCATCATTGTCGGCTGTGCAGCAATTATATTCCTGAATGATTTTTTGCAGAAGCAGGGCATTCCGGTTGCGGCCGGTATTAATCCGTTAAATCTTTTGACATTGGGAAGCCTTGGTACAAGCGGGTTTGCGCTGATTTATGGCATTTTGTTTTACAGCTTGTTGTGAGGATTTACCAAAATAAAACGAATCGGCACAAAAGGGTAGACAAAAAGAAAAAAAGCCCGTATAATTCAGATTACAAAATACAGCTGGCTGTTATCTGATAAATGGAGCGTACAGCCAGAACAATCATAACAACAAGAAAGAGGGGGGATTTCATTGGAAGCTTGATTTTAGTCTGCCTGCTCTGTCTGCTGACGGCGGCGGTGCAGATGGATATCCAGACATCCAGAATCAGTAACCGGCTGATTTTGGCGGGACTGATGATTGGTTATATCCGCAATCTGAGCGGGTATGGCTGGAAGGGAAGTATTTATTTTCTGATACAGATTTCTTTACCGGTTCTTATATTTTATCTGTTGTTTCTGATGCGTGCGCTTGGCGCAGGCGATATCAAATTGTTTTCCGTAATCAGCAGCTGCATGGGGCTTGAAGCGTTTGGAAAAATAGCATGGTATGCATTTGCGGCAGGTGCCGTCTGTTCTGTGGCGGTATTATTCCGCAACCGGAATCTGGCTGCCCGCATCCGTTATTTCTGCCAGTATGCGAGGACAGCAGTTCTGGAAAAATCCGTTCCGACATATGATGCATGCTCTGACGGAAAACACAATCTGATTCATTTTTCAGTACCGATATATATTGGATTTTTCTGCTACTTAGGGGGGATGTGATTGGAAAAAATAAAACTGGCGGTTGCCGGAACGTCGCTTTATGCCGGAAGGCTGGCTGAAAGCATCCGCAGGCAGGCACCTGACTGCCTGGAAGTATACGCGTGCGGCCAGGCGGGGGAACTGCGGGCTTATGCAGAACAGCTGCAGCCGGATATACTCGTATACGAGCCGGATATTGTGCCGGATAAGGCGGACATGGACGGGCTGGATAGCCTGCCTGGGAATATCCTGCAGATACGGCTGTCCGCACAGCAGAGCTGCGGGCAGAATTACCAGAACTGCTGCCACCAGAACGGAAGGCAGAAGGAGGATGGTGAAAAGCAGGGTGACGGAACGGGGCATCCGCATAAAAACCCTGAGATATTCCGCTATCAGAAAAGCAGCGAGATTCTGCGCCAGATTTTTCTTATTTATGAAAGCTCGTCGAAAAAGAGCCTTGCCGGATGGTGCAGAACCGCAGATTTGGAAATGACATCGTTTTATGCGCCTGGCGGACACGAAATGCAGCTTGCGTTTTCCCTTGCTTTTGCATCGGCCTGCGGCGAAGGCGGGAAAGTACTGTACTTAAACCTGGCAGAATTTTCCGGGATGCAGCAGCTGTTTGATGACAGGGATGGAAATACGTTCAGTGACCTGATTTATGGAATCCGTCAGAAAAAGGAACAGTTTTTGCTGTGCCTGCAGGGCGTGCTGCATCATGCAGAGCGGTTTGACTATGTGCTGGCACCGGAAAACCCGGAGGATTTACTGGAAATCCAGGAAGATGACCTGGAATGCCTGCTGGCACTGCTGCAGGAACAGACAGACTATGAAACCATCATCTGGAACTGCGGCGGCATGAACCATGTCATGGAACAGGTTATGCGGTGCAGCAGCCGTGTTTACGCTGTCGTAAAAGACAGGTCATTTGGAAAATACCGCAAAGCAGAGTTTGATAAATACCTGCAAAAGGAGCGGAGAAGGTGGCTGCGGGAGAGAGTGGAATATATCAGCCCGCAGGCTGGCAGCGGGAGTTTTGTGCCGGGAGTCGATATTCTGTCACAGATTCAAAGCGGCGTGTTTGCACAACAGGCACGGGCACTGCTTGAAAATGGCACAGGCCAGAGCTGATTTTTGGCAGTATTTTGAGGTTTAACAGAAGGAGGAACATGACACAGGAAATGGAGCAGCTGCGCCAGCATATTCTGGCAAAGCTGGATTTAACAAGGGAAACTGCGGACGAAGAATTGGAGGAGCTGATTTATCAGGAAGTCGGGAGCTATAGCCGCAGGCAGGGGCTTTCACTGAAAAACCGGGAACAGTTCCAGCGGGAAATTTATCATTCCCTGCGCAAGCTGGATGTGCTGCAGGAGCTGGCTGACGACCCGGAAGTGACGGAAATCATGGTGAATGGCTCCGAACATATTTTCTTTGAAAAGGGCGGGCGCATGCAGCAGTGGGACAGGCAGTTTTATTCAAGAGAAAAGCTGGAAGACGTGATTCAGCAGATTGCAGCAGCCGGCAATAAAATTGTAAATGAGGCAAATCCGATTGCAGATACAAGGCTCAAAGACGGCTCCCGGGTAAATATTGTGCTTTCGCCGGTTGCAATTGACGGCTCTGCGGTTACTATCCGCAAATTTCCGGAACAGCCGATGGATATGGAGCAGCTTATCCGTCTCGGGGCCATTTCCAGGGAAGCTGTGGATTTTCTAAAGCAGCTGGTACAGGCTGGATATAATATTTTTGTATCAGGGGGAACGGGTGCCGGAAAAACAACCTTTTTAAATGCGCTGTCTGCGTATATTCCGAAGGGAGAGCGGGTCATTACAATCGAAGATTCCGCAGAGCTTCAGATAACGTCCGTGCCAAACCTGATACGCCTGGAAACAAGGACTGCCAATATGGAAGGCGTGCGGGAAATAACAATCCGTGACCTGATAAGGGCATCGCTGCGTATGCGTCCGGACCGGATTATCGTCGGAGAATGCCGGGGTGCGGAAGCGCTCGATATGCTGCAGGCAATGAACACCGGGCACGACGGCAGCATCAGCACCGGACATGCGAATTCCAGCCATGATATGCTAAAGCGGCTGGAAACGATGGTTTTGATGGGCATGGATTTGCCGGTATCTGCAATCCGCAGCCAGATTGCATCCGGTATTGATCTTGTCATTCATCTCGGAAGGCTGCGGGACTGTTCCCGGAAAGTGCTGAATATTGACGAAATAGACGGCATGGAAGACGGGGAAATTCAGATGCATGCCATTTACCGTTTTGTGGAAACAAAGCAGGATGGCGGGGGAGAAAAAGAAGGAAAGGTAATGGGATTATGGGAAAAAACCGGAGAATTGCAAAACAAAGAAAAGCTGAGGGAAGCAGGCCTTTGCTGACACAGCAGGAGCATATGGGAACCGATTACCGGGCATATGCCTTTTCCTGGAAGGAAAGACTGCGCATGGCAGCGGTGTATGCTGCCTGCAGCGGCAGCTTTGCGTATCTGTTTTACCGGTCACGGGCCGTCTTTCTGTTATTGTGGATTTTTTATCCGCTGTATGCAGGGCGCAGGAAAAGGGCGCTGATTTTAAAACGCCAGGAACGGCTGTGCCGGGAGTTTAAGGACAGCATCCAGTGTGCGGCAGCTTCGATGGCTGCCGGGTATTCGATTGAAAATGCATTCCGGGAAGCATATGCGGAAATGCGCATGCAGTACGGGACAGGCGGGCTGATGACGGAGGAGCTGCGCTATATGAACAGCTGCCTGTCGCTGAACATTCCGCTGGAACAGTTTCTGTATGATTTTGCAAACCGCAGCGGCCTGGAAGATGTCAGGAGCTTTTGCGAGGTATTTGTATTTGCGAAACGAAGCGGCGGCGATTTTATCCAGATTATTCATTTAACCGCAGCCAGGATTTCCGAGAAAAATGAACTGATGGAAGCGATTCAGACAGAAATTTCCGGGAAAAAAATGGAGCAGAAACTGATGAACCTGATGCCGCTGTTTATTCTGCTTTATGTCAGCTTTTCGTTTGAAGGATATCTGGACGGCATGTACCATAATACATTAGGAATTCTGGTGATGACGGCCTGCCTTGCGGCTTATGCGGGTGCATACCTGCTGTCTGAAAAAATTATGGCTATTTCCGTGTAAATTGGCCTGCTGTCAGGAAAGGAGAAGGTGGTGGCATATGGGGACAGACATAACGGGAAAAGCAGTGTGTCTTGTAATTGTGACAGCCAGCCTGCTGATTCTGCTCTGGCTGTATGCCGGAAACAGGGAAAAAAATAAAAAGGACGCGGTAAAGGTGCTTGTACTGGCAGGAATGCTCGGCCTGATTATCTGCATGACGGAACAAAATGAGCAGGCTCTTGGGAAAGATGGAAGGCTGGAAAAACGGGAAGCCGGGAAAAGCGCCCAGAGCCATGAGCTGCTGCTGGATGCAGAAGGAATTCTGGAAGATTACCATTATACCGTAGAAGTGGAATCCCAAAGGCTGCAGGGAGAACAGCTGGAACAGCTGTTTGCAGCGGCGCAGAACGAAGCAGAGGAACGGTTTTGCGGGGAAAATGCATCTTTGGACTGCATTGACCGGGACGTGTCGCTGCCAAAGAAGCTCCAGGACGGCCAGATTCAGGCTTTTTGGGAGTTTGATAAAAAGGATTTGATAGATGCAGACGGCAGGCTTCGGACAGAAGGAATGGAAACGGTCGGGGAGCTTGTCCTGGTATCAGTAACGATGAGGTATTATGACGAAGCGCGCAGCCATTCTTTTGGGTGTTATGTATATCCGAAAAGGCTGGATACCAGCGAACAGATACTGGCAGGGATTCAGTCGTATTTAGAAGAAGAACAGGAAAACAGTAAAAATAAGAAATATGTCACGCTTCCGTTTCAGGTAAACGGCATCCGCCTGCACTGGTCGAAGAAAGCAGAAAACACGTACCAGATTATCCTGATGATTGGGCTGGCCGCGGCTGCAGCCGTATATATACAGGAAGGCATGCGGGAAAAACGGAAAGAAGAAGAACGCCGGGAACAGCTGTTAAAGCAGTACCCGGATATGGTCAGCAAGATTTCCCTGCTGCTTGGTTCCGGCATGACATTAAGCGCTGCCTGGGAGCGGATTGTGCTGAATTACCAGCGCCAGCTCGAACAGCACCAGACAGGGACGGCCGAGGTATATGAACAGATGCTGCTTTCTTACCGTGAAATGCAGGATGGTGTCGGCGAGTTAAAAGTATACGAACGGTTTGGCGAGCGGTGCGGCACGCCGCAGTACCGCAGGCTGTCGATGCTGATTGTTCAGAATCTGCGGAAAGGTTCATCGGGCCTTCGCCAGATGCTGGAAAAGGAAGTGGCAGACGCATTTGTACTGCGCAAAAACCTGGCTAAAAAAGCAGGGGAGGAAGCGGGAACAAAAATCCTGTTTCCGATGATGCTGATGCTGTGTATCGTAATGGTCATTATACTGGTACCGGCGTTTCTGACATTCCGGATATAAAATGGATGCCGTATTTGCGTGAGGTAACGCTGAAATCGGATATTTTGGAACAGATACATATTGTAAAATTATGAAAAAGAAAGGGGATTATTTATGGCACAATTTAAGCAGTTCCTGCGGGAAGAAGACGGGATTGGCGTAGTAGAGCTGATACTGATTTTAGTAGTATTAATCGGATTGGTATTAATCTTTAAAGACAGTCTGCGTGAACTGGTTACAGAGATTTTTGAAACAATTACAGAAGGTGCGGCAGATGTATCTGCATCTGATTGAAGTGAAGGAAAACCGGGACTGTAAAGACAGGCTGGAACACAGGGCAGCGGGCAGTATTACGGTATTTATGAGCCTGCTGCTGATGGTAATAGCATCCCTGCTGTTTACGCTGCTTGAAGTGTCGCGTTACCAGATGCTGGGCATGATGGCGGCAGTAAACAGCCAGAGTGTAACGGAATCCATGTTTGCGGAATATATCATACCGGCATATCAGAATTACCACCTTCTGGTGATGGACGGCGGGTATGGTACCGGACAATTGCAGCTGTCTGAAATACAGGCACGCATGCAGGAGCTGGGACAGGAAAATTTAAACCCGGCGGTAACCGGAATTGGCAGGTACAGCAATTTTTTGCAGATGAATGTGACAGACAGCAGCGCTGTCCGCTATGAGCTTGCGACTGACCGCAATGCGTCTGCGCTGTTAAAGCAGATGTCAGAACTTATGAAAGGGGAAACGGCCGCAGACCTGATTAAACATGCACTGGATATCGAAGGTTCATGCGAACAGGGCGAGAAGGCGGGCAAGTACCTGGACGGGGCATTGGACACTATGGAGCAGGCGAAGGAAGCGGCACTGGAAGCAGACAGTCAGAGAGATAGCGGTATAAAGCCAAAATCAAAGAGAATAAGAAGCAAAACAGGCAGTACACCGCTTTCAGACAGACAGGAGACGGAACAGGAAGCAGAAGAAATCAGTAATCCGATGGAAGATGTAAAAAGCGCAAAAAGCTCGCCGCTGCTGGCACAGGTTATATCTGGAAGCATTTCCTCAAAACAGATAGAAAAAGCAGATGCCGTTGAGAACCGGGCTTTAAATACAGGAAATTATGAATCGGAGCATGCATCTGGAATCATAGATAAACTGCTGATTATCCAGTATTTAAAAAAGTATGCATCCAGTTACCGGAATTCTGTTTCTGTCCCGCATGCCTTGCTTTATGAACAGGAGTATATTCTTTTTGGGAAATATTCGGATGAAGAAAATCTTAAAAAGATGGCATCCAGAATGCTGCTTTTGCGGGAAGGCATGAATTTTGCATATCTGCTGACGGATGAGGCGAAGTGTGCAGAAGCGATGACAATGGCAGCAGCCATCGCCGCTGCCACAGGAATTCCAGGGGCAGCCAAAGCCATTCAGATGGGAATTCTTGCTTCGTGGGCATATTCGGAAAGCATTGCAGAGCTTCGGACACTGTTTTCCGGCGGGAAAATTGCAGCAGTAAAAGGCCGGGACAGCTGGACGGTAAGCCTGCCGGAAGTACCGGCCGTGCTGCTGGACCATTCGGCAAAATCAAAAGAAATCAGCGGTGGATTGGATTATCAGGATTATATATATTCCTTTCTGGCGCTGGAAAGTCTGGAAAAGATAGGAAACAGGTTCGCAAATCTTCTGGAAAAAAATCTCCGGCTATATTCCGGGTATGGACAGGTCCAGTCAGACTGTATGATTACAGCAATGGAAACAGACAGCAGATATCATGCAAAGCAGATGTTTCTAAGCTTCGTAACCATCGCACAGTTATCGAAAAAAGGCTATGAATATCAGGAAACATATGCTTTTTCCTACACAGGCGGGAACGAAAGGCAGGTGTATCAGTCTGACTTTTGGAAATAACAGCCGCAAAGCGGTGCTGACGATAGAAGCTGCTGCCGTACTTCCTTTTTTTGCCTGCTTTCTGGTGTTTGTGCTGTATTTTTTCCGGATTTTGCAGGTGCATGCGGGCGTTGCACAGGCTTTGCAGTATACGGGCAGAAGAATGGCTGCTGAATGCAGCCTGTCAGGACAGGCAGCTGAAAAAGAGCCGGAGCAGGATGGAAAAGAGCCGGAGCAGGATGGAAGCAGGAATACAGGAATTGCGGAACGGTTAAAGGCAGAGCTGTTTTTTACAAAACAGCTGAAAAAACAAAACTGCCCGCTACAGTATGTTACACATGGCATATCTGGAATCAGCCTGCTGCAGTCTGATTTTTCCGGGAATTATATTGAATTAAAAGCCGTTTACCGGATGCAGTTTCCGCTGCGTCTGCCCAGAAAGCTTGAGTACCGGATTGTACAGGTACAAAAATGCAGAAAATGGACAGGTTTTCAGCCGGGGCAGGACACACAGGATGATGATACATGGCTTTATTATACAGAATATGGCACGGTGTATCATGCCAGCAGAAGCTGCACACATCTGGATTTGTCTATCCGGGGTGTTTCTTATGCACAGGCAGGAAGCCTTCGCAACAGCAGCGGCGGGAAATACCATAAATGCGAAAAATGCGGCAGCAGTGCATCCGGGCAGGGCATGGTTTATATAACCAGTTATGGAGACCGTTATCATGGCAGCCTGACCTGCAGCGGGCTGAAAAGAAGCATTTATATGATTCGAAGGTCACAGGCATCGGATAAGCGGATGTGCAGCAAATGCGGGGGATAATCAAAGCAGGATGGATGCAGAATGCAGAGTGCATGAGAGCGGATGTACGGAAAAATATATGACATGCAGGATGAACGCAGGAGACAGGATGTACCGGAAACAGAAATCAGATGATTGAAAAGGAGAAAAAAATGCTGCGTCAGTTATCAGTATTTGCGCTGCTTGGAATATGCGGCATGGAAGATTGGAAAACCAAACGGATTCATATTGGATGGCTGCTTTTTTTTGCAGCTGAGGGTTTCTTATGCTCGGTATGCTTCTGGAAGCGGCCGCTTCTGGAAATTGCTATGGCGGTGATACCGGGCATCATGATTTATATTTTATCCAATGTCCTTCAGGGCGGCATCGGGGAAGGGGACGGGCTGCTGCTTCTTGTAACAGGGCTGTTTCTGAACGCGTCTGCTGTATTCGGCATTTTTATGCATGCGGTTTTTTTGGCCGCACTTGCTGGCCTGTTTTTATATATATTCAAAAAGAAAAGCAGGAAATATGAAATGCCGTTTGTGCCATTTTTGTTTCTGGCATTTCTGTCAGAAATCCTGCTGGAAAGGGCTTTTGGATAAAGGAGGGGTTTTGTGGGGGCATATAAAAACAGAACAGGCGGCGTACTGCTTCCGGCATGGATAAGGCAGGGACAGGCCAGGGCAGGCTTTACCATTGAAGCAGCATTTTTAATTCCGATTATCCTGTTTGTGATAACCGGAACTATCCAGACAGGGTATGATATGTTCCGCGAGGCACGTATTTGCTGTGAGATACAGGAAGAACTCGAAAAATTCGACCCGGTAGAAATTGTTTATCGCAATACCTGGATTCAGGGCTTTCAAAATAAAAAAAATGAACTGCACGAAAGGAAAGATTAATGATGTTTAACGGTTACACGATTTTGCTTTCAAAATAAAAAAATGAACTGCACGAAAGGAGATATATCGTTTGTTTAAAACAGAATACAGCAGGACGATTCAGAAAAGCAGCCTGCTTTTTATGCCGGAAAAAGACTGCGGGCATGAAAAAGACAGTATTGAAATGTTTCATTATAATAAAATACCTTATTTTTTATGCATGAAGGAAGTGAAAAAAGACACAGGCACACAGTTTCGTTATGATATCACAGGAAGGCGTTCTTTGGAGCAGCTGTTAGAATACAAAACGCTGGACTGCCTGATGCTGCAAAAAATTATAACCTCGTTTGACCAGGCGTGCCTGCAGGCAGAAAATTATATGCTGTCAGAACATGATATTGTACTGAAACCGGAATATGTATTTGCAGAAAATGATACGGAGCAGATGTCCTATTGTTATCTGCCCGGGAATCAGGAAGACATCTGCGTGCAGTTTCAGGCGTTTATGGAATATCTTTTAAAATGCCTGAATCATAACGATAAACAGGCGCTGCAGCTGGCATATGGAGTTTACCAGAAGGTTGTCGAACAAAAGACATCCCTTCATCAGGTGCTTGCGAATCAGGAAAAGCTGCTGGCGCAGCAGCCTTCTGACTGCAAGATTTACCGGGATATGCAGCAGAATCCGGGAAGGCATGAGAATATACATAAAATGCATGCGGGCCCGGATATGGGAGAGGGGAAGCCTGACAGCCAGAAAGCAGAAGAAAACAGGCCGGTATCGCTTTATCATAAAGAACCAGAATGGGAGCAGGCGAGAGAAAAACAAAATAGCCCGGAATGGAGGCAGGTACAGGAAAATCAGAAAAAGCCGGAGTGGGAACAGGAAGGGAGAAATGAGGGGCAGCCAGAATGGAAATATATACAGGAAAATCAGAAAAAGCCAGAGTGGGAACAGGAAGGGAGAAATGAAGGGCAGCCAGAATGCAAATATATGCACGAAAATCAGAAAGAACCGGATATGAGAATGAAGGTGCATAACAGCCAGAAAGCAGCAGAAAACACACCGGCATCGCTTTATTATAAAGAACCAGAATGGGAGCAGGCGAGGGAAAAAGAAAGCAGCCCGGAATGGAAGACGGTGCAGGAAAATATTTATACGCCATATGGATTACAGAATCAAAGTACTGCCAGTGAAATGCCTGTGTGCCAGGCAGGCGGCATGGAACCGGCATATTGCGGCGGGGAAGCAGGGAATACGATACCGGCAGGCCCAAAGCAGAAAAAAGAGAAAAAATATCAGTCCAGGCGCTTCAAAAAGAAAGAAAAGCAGCTTTCCGTGGAATCGGATATTCAGGACAGGGAAAAAACGAGAAAGAAAGCTGCTGATAGGCTCAGGCAGATGCTGCTGAACAAAATCTATACGGACAGGGCACGGCATGCGCAGGAAGAAACGGTTTTTGAGGCAGATGCGGAAGAAGAACCGGAGACAGGCAGGCCGACGGTCTGCCTGATGCCGGAAACAGACGTGGTTCAGAATCAGTTTGTTTATCAGGGTGCGGACAGGACAAGGGATTTTTCCTGCAGCGGGCAGAAGCTGATTGTGGGCAGTGATAAAAAAGAAAGCGATATCTGTATTCCGGTTCCGATGATTAGCAGGGTGCATGCCAGGATAGAAATTGGACAAGCGGGGACATTTTTAGAGGACATGAATTCCACAAATGGCACGCATGTGAACGGGGAACTGCTGCAATACCGCGAACGGCGCATGCTGCAAAAGGGAGATATTATCAGCATGGCAGGGGAAAGCTACAGTTTTCATTGACTTTACAGCAAGGACATGGTATGTTTTTTAACAGTTCAGGCGTCATTGTACATACGGGATGATGCTGTGAAAGAAAAATGCTGTAAAAAAGATGAAAGGATAGGATGCTGCATTGGATGATTACCGTCAGGAACCGGTGGAAGGAAGCGAAAAAGATACAAAGCTGGCAGCTGCCAGTATATTGCTGGTCATTATCAATACCGCTGTCTGGTGTATTCTGGAATTACGCGGCGATACACGCAGCGGCGCTTATATCGCCCGGTATGGCGGCATGTACCCGGAAGCGCTGCTGTATGGGGGCGAATGGTACAGGCTGTTTACATCGATGTTTCTGCATTTCGGGGCGGAGCATCTGGCGAATAACATGATACTGTTAGCCGCCGCAGGCTCCAGGCTGGAACGGGAAACCGGGCCTTTCAGGTATCTGGCAATTTATCTTGGCGCAGGGCTGGCAGGCAATCTGCTGTCGTTTTATATGATGATGCAGACCGGTGATTATGCGGTCTGTGCCGGGGCTTCCGGCGGAGTCTTTGGGATAATCGGCGCTTTGATATGGGCTGCGATACGCAATAAGGGAAAGTTTCAGGGACTTACGTTAAAGGGCCTTGTGCTTATGACAGCTCTTTGTATGTATTATGGAATTACTTCGGCAGGTGTGGATAACTGGGCACATGCAGGCGGGGCAGCTGGCGGATTTTTCCTGTGTGTACTTTTGTATAGAAAGACACACAATGCTTGAAATTATCAGAGAAAGCTTATATACTATGATATAGCATGAATAAGGAATCCTTCTATGGTTTAAAATAAGCAGAGCGTATGCGGCTATTGCAATGCGCTCCAGGGCATACAAATGAGAGGTAAAATATGAGAGTAAATATTTATTATGGCGGCAGGGGTGTTCTGGATGATCCGGCTTTGTATGTAATTAATAAAATGCAGCAGGTTTTGGAAGAACTGCGTGTGACTGTAGAACGTTATAATATCTATGAACAGAAAAACAGCATTGCAACGCTTCCGCAGACAATCAAGGAAGCCGATGGAATCATCCTTGCAACAACGGTAGAGTGGCTGGGAATTGGCGGCTATATGCAGCAGTTTCTGGATGCATGCTGGCTGTATGGGGATAAAGAAAAATTCAGCCAGACGTATATGCAGCCGGTAGTCATGTCGACCGCATATGGCGAGCGGGAAGGCGAGCTGACCCTTGCAAGTGCGTGGGAAATGCTTGGCGGGCTTCCGTGCAGCGGGTTATGCGGATATGTGGCGGATTTGCTGACGTTTGAAATGAACCAGGACTATTCCGTTATCATAGAAAAAAAAGCAGAGAATTTATACCGTACCATTTCCCAGAAAATGAAAAGCCTGCCAACGAGCAATCAGGCTGTTACAAAAACCGTGCTCCGTACCCAGGATTTGGGCCTTACGCCGCAGGAAAGCGAGCAGCTGTCAAAATATGTGTCGGATGATTCTTATGTGAAAAAGCAGAAAGAAGATATCGAAGAACTGGCAAATAAATTCAAAGGGCTGTTAGATAAAGATAAATCTGAGGACGAGGAAGAAGTACCGGTATACATTTCGGATTTTGAAACTCATTTCAGGCCGCAGAAAGATTTCAGGGCAAAATATCTGTTTATTATAGAGGGCAGGAGAAAGCCGCTGACAATAGAAGCAGAGCAGGACCAGCTGAAATGCAGCTATGGAAAACAGGACGGCATCGATGTCTATGCAAAAATGACGCCGGATGTGCTGGAACGCATTATCGCCGGAAAAATGACATTCCAGCGGGCATTTATGACAGGGGAGCTGACAGCAAAGGGCAATTTTAAGACGCTGCGGATGCTGGATGACTTATTTAATTTTGTTTCCTGAAAAAAAGCTGCCAGAAAGGATGGTTCTTCGTGGCAGCTTTGCCGAAAGATTATTCGGCTTCCAGCGGGAGGCGGATTGTAAAGTCGCAGCCTTCGTTCGGGCGGTTTACAAAATGGAGTGTTCCGCCGTGGTTCTCTGCAATCTGTTTTGTAATGGCAAGGCCCAGTCCGGTACCCTGAGCTTTTGTGGTTGTGAATAAATCAAAGATGTTATGTTCCATTCCGGCAGGAATACCGCCGCCAGAGTCTGTGACGGTAATTTCCACATAAGAGTTTGAAACACATGTCGCAATTGAGATATTTTTGGAGCCAGTTTCGGCAGAATTTTTTAAGAGATTTAAGACGGCCTGATTTAATTTGATTTTGTCGGCAGATATGATAGGATGGCTGCTGCAAAGGTTCAGATTCCATTGCAAATCGGGAAAGGCATCTTTGATATACCGGCAGGCATTCTGAATCAGTAGATTTACATCCAGCGCTTCTTTTTGCAGGCTGTCCAGATTACCAGCCTGGGATATCTCAAGAACCATATTTTTCAGATAAGTGATTTCCTGTCTGATATTGTCCCAGTAAGGCTCGGAATGCAATTGCGGGCATTTGCTGTTTAAAAGCTGCGCAGAGCTGTTTATCAGCGTAACTGTATTTTTGATTTCATGTAAAATTTTCTGGTAATTTTGTGAATTCATAAAAAAAGCCCCCCTTTATCAATTGTAGTTTTGATAAATTTTAGCATTTTTCAGAATGATTTACAATGACAAAATAATCACACAATATAAAAAATTACACAGAAACATTCACAGGCATTGGTCATAAATAATAAAAAGAAAAGAGGAGAATGGAAATGAGAGATGAAAACTGTATTTTCTGCAAAATTATTGCAGGGGAGATTCCGGCCAGGACGATTTATGAAGATGAGGATTTTAAGGTGATTCTGGATGCGAATCCGGCTTCCAGGGGCCATGCGCTGATTCTTCCAAAAGAGCATGCTGCCAATCTTTATGAAATCAGGGATGACCTGCTGGCAAAGGCCGCCATGCTTGCAAAGAAGCTGGCTGTGCATATGACAGGGGTGCTTGCATGTGACGGTTTTAACATTTTGCAGAATAATGGCGAAATTGCCGGACAGACCGTATTTCATTTTCATATACATCTGGTACCGCGGTATAAAGGCATGAAAAATGACGATATGCTGAACTGGACACATGAAAAGTTTACGGCAGAAGAACAGGACAGCATCTGCCAGCAGTTACAGGCTGGCGCGGAGTCCCTGTCATAAGAAACTGGCAGCTTCTGTCCAAAACTGCGCCAGCAGCCGTGTGTCCTGCGGTCTGTTTATTTGTTACTGTTCATACAGGACTTTGCAGGGTATGCCCCAGGGGCATTCACAGCAAAGTCCGTAAGAAAGTGATTCCGGAGTAAGCAAATCCCATTCGAGAAGCGAATTAAAGATGGATTTGCGAAGGTTACTGGTCACGGAGTGAACAGTAACGTTTATTTTGCAGTTTCTTCAATAAGGGAAACGATTTTTTCTACAGAATCAATCATGCTGCTTTGCTTCATTGCCTGGATATACCGTTCGCGGTTTTTATAAGTCTCGTGAATCATATGCAGCAGCTTATCCGGTGTAATGATTTCTTCTTCTACAACGACACTGTACCCCTGTTTTTCAAAGGACTGCGCATTCAGAATCTGGTCGCCCCGGCTTGCGTTTGCAGACAGCGGAATCAGGATGTTCGGCTTGTGCAGTGCAAGCAGCTCGCAGATGGAATTGGCGCCTGCGCGTGATATGACAAGATCTGCCAGTGCAAAAATGTCGCTTAATTCTTTTCCGATATATTCAAACTGCCGGTAGCCTTCGGTGCGGTTTAAGGATTCTTCGATATTTCCTTTGCCACACATATGTATGACCTGATACGTTTTTAATAATTCTGGCAGCAGTCCCCGGATGGTATCATTGATAAATTTGGAGCCGCTGCTGCCGCCGACAACAAACAGGACAGGCTTTCCGGTATCAAAGCCGCAGAGCCTGCGGGCACGCTCTTTATTGCCGCTGAGAAGCTCGCTGCGGATAGGGGAACCGGTCAGCACGGCTTTTCCTTCCGGCAGGTATTTGAGTGTTTCCGGGAAATTGCAGCAGACCTTCGCAGCATTTGGGATGGCGAGCTTATTTGCAAGCCCCGGTGTCAGGTCCGATTCGTGGATAATGGACGGGACATGGCAGAATTTTGCGGCAAGTATGACCGGGACAGATACAAAGCCGCCTTTGGAAAAGATAATATCCGGCTTCAGCTTATGGATAATGCGGATGGATTGTGCAAGGCCCTTGAGTACTTTCAGAGGGTCTGAAAAATTTTTAATATCAAAATAACGGCGCAGCTTTCCGGATGAAATTGCATAATAGGGGATATTCTGCTCTTTTAACAGCTGTTTTTCGATTCCATGATACGAGCCGATATAGGAAATATCAAAGCCGGCTTCACGCAGGCGCGCGAGCAGGGCTATATTGGGGGTGACATGTCCGGCTGTCCCGCCACCGGTTAAAATTATTTTTTTCATTTGAAATCCTTTCTCAACCATATTATATTTATTATTAATCGAAAGAACGGAAATGTCAAATCCTTATTTTCCTAATTATATACAAAAATAAACGAAAAAGACTTGTAAATCGTCCATAAATGAATAGAATATAGACATGAGGGTGAAATGGAATTAACAAATGGTATTGGGGAATGCTGAGGTAAAAGGAGAATGGACGTAAGGTTATTTCGATATTTATTAAAGAATACTTCAAATGCAGTTGTAATGTCCGGATGTACATGGGACAAGGGTGCACAGGAACAGGTACGGTATGTGTATTCCTGTGAGATGGTACATAACAGTTTTGGGAAATATGACTGGAATGGGATGACAGAAATGTTTTGCAGCAGCCGGCTTCATTTATTTGTCATGGGAAGTTTCTCGGCAGAGGATGCAGAGCGCCTGATTGGCGCAATCCGCAGCGGAATCGTAGATACAGTAATTCTTCCGTATGCAGCTCCGATTCAGAGGTTTTTCATTATGCAGACGCTGCTGTCCAGACAGGAGCACAGTCAGGATGTTCTGGAACTGATACATGCGCCATACCTGTATTTGAAAAAGGCAGGAATCAAAAAGATTATATTTCTGTATGGAAATGGGAGGCGGTTCGAAAATACACAAAAAGAACTCTTTACAGGGGATTACTTTGAATGCCAGGATAAAGAAATCCTGGATATCATTGAAGAAATGGAAGGCTACCGGGTTCCTGTCATGAAAGCCGGACATATCATCGATAACAGGATGCTGTTCAGCTTTGGCCATTTTGGCACGGATTTGCATAAAATCAGGCAGTTTATATTCCGGTATGCCAGAAATGCACGGATAGAAAAGATTGATGAACGGGAAATACAGAAAATGCTGCTTGTTTACCAGAAGGTTTTTACGGACAGCAGAATGGACACGCTGACGATGTTCTGCAGCCCGATAGAAATTACCGCATCGCAGACAGACTGTGTTTTTAATACAATTGTGATTGATAAAGAGGATTTATGCCATGCGGATATCGAACAGGATGAGGGCAGATGCTCCGTAAGATGCATGCTTTACAATGATTATGATGTCTGCCACTGCCACCGCACGGAAGCAGCAGAGCTGCGAGCAGGCATTCTGCTGCTGGGCAATATCAGGCTGGCAAAATATGTAAAAGAGCTCAGGCAGCACTATAAGGCTGTCAGCCAGCAGATACGGGCGGTTTCAATTCCAAACTGCGGGAATCTTCACAACTGGGACAGGAAGCTGGCAGACATGGATGCGAAGAAAAATGCGGTTTTCTGGATATGCCCGCTGCATGTGCAGATGCCGGACCGGATTCTGCGTGATATTAAAAACAGAAATGCCAGATACCGCATTATCGCCCTGAACGAGGAATATGGCTGCTGTTTTAACGGCTTTCTGACTGAAAAAGCGGAGTAAACAAGCTGTTTTACATACAGGCTTCGACATTATCTGCATTTCACATCTAATATGATGATATGTGTCCTGAAAATATAGCAGAAAGGAAGCTGAACACATGTTAGGGCAGATTCTGACAGAAGCAATGTCACATATACAACTGATAACAGCTGGCCTGCTTTTCACAGTGGCGGTTCTGGAGCTTATACATATCGGACAGACGAGCCGGATTAACAGGAAGCTGAGCCGCGCGGGACGGTGGCTGCAGCGGTATCTGAATACGGTATTCCGTGAAGAAACAGAGGATGAACCAGACAGGACAGAGACAGAACGAAGGACAAGCCCGGAAAAAAAAGAACAGGCAGAAGAACAGGAAGAAACAGAGGTACAGCTGGAAGCTGCCCAGCTGTTAAAGAGCAGGCAGGAAGAAAATATGCGGGTTTCCCTGGCGCATAAGAAGAATAAAAAGGACGAAGAACTGCTGGATTCGGTACTGCAGGAAATATTCAACTGAGCGGCCGGGCTGTCTGCCGTCCGTAACAGGCCGGCTTGTCTGAATGGTTACTGCCATCTATTTATTTGGTAAAATTTTACATAAATAACTTGCGGTTTTTTGGTTATTTTGTTAAAATGGATAATAGTTATGATGTACAGGGCAGTTCGAGAGAAAGGCTGTGTAAAACAATACAACAAGGAGAGTTAAGTATGAGCAGAATTACATTTGATTATTCGAAAGCAGCTGGATTTATCAGTGAAGAAGAAACAGGGTATATGAGCAGGCTGACCAATGATGCAAAGGAAATTCTTGTATCAAAAAGCGGGGCCGGCAATGATTTCCTTGGATGGATTGACCTCCCGGTGGATTATGATAAGGAAGAATTTGCACGCATTCAAAAAGCGGCTGAAAAAATCAGGTCTGATTCAGAAGTGCTTGTAGTAATCGGCATTGGCGGTTCTTATCTTGGTGCCAGGGCTGCGATTGAATTTTTAAGGCATGGATTTTACAATAATATTTCAAAAGAAATGCGCAAGGCACCGGAAATCTATTATGCAGGCAACAGTATCAGCAGTACTTATGTGCAGGGGCTGATAGATGTTATCGGTGACAGGGATTTTTCGGTTAATGTCATTTCGAAATCCGGCACAACGACAGAACCGGCTATCGCATTCCGTATTTTCAAGGAAATGCTGGAAAAGAAATACGGCAGGGAGGAAGCTGCTAAGAGAATCTATGCAACAACGGACAAGGCACGGGGAGCATTAAAGAGCCTTTCGGATGAAGAAGGATATGAGACCTTTGTTGTACCGGATGATGTAGGCGGGCGTTTCTCTGTACTGACAGCAGTGGGCCTTCTTCCGATTGCAGCCAGCGGGGCTGACATTGCAAAGCTGATGGAAGGAGCCGCAGAGGGCAGGAAGCTTGCACTGGAAAGCAGCTTTGAAGACAACGCCGCTTTACAGTATGCAGCAATCCGTAATATTTTACACAGAAAAGGCAAATCCGTTGAAGTGCTGGCAAATTATGAGCCAAGCCTTCACTATGTATCAGAATGGTGGAAACAGTTATACGGCGAATCCGAAGGCAAAGACCAAAAGGGCATATTCCCGGCTTCGGTTGACCTTACAACAGACCTGCATTCCATGGGACAGTTTATTCAGGATGGTTCCAGGATTATGTTTGAAACGGTGCTGAATGTGGAAACATCCCGCAGCCGTGTGGAAATCAAGGAAGAACCGGCTGACCTGGACGGGCTGAATTACCTGGCTGGAAAAGACATGGATTTTGTCAATAAGAGTGCCATGAACGGAACCATTCTGGCTCATACAGACGGCAGCGTGCCAAACCTGATGGTATGCATTCCGGAGCAGAACGAATTTTACCTTGGACAGCTGTTTTACTTCTTTGAGTTTGCCTGCGGTGTCAGCGGATATCTGCTTGGCGTGAATCCGTTTAACCAGCCAGGCGTGGAAAGCTATAAGAAGAACATGTTTGCACTTCTGGGCAAGCCGGGATATGAGGCTGAGAAGGAAGCATTGTTAAAGAGGCTGTAACAGGAAGCCTGAACAGACAGGCCGTGCAGATTGACATGCACAGGGATTATTTACAGATATTTTTCAAAGGACTGGCGGTTTTGCGCCGGTCCTTTTTTCGCATAAAATCAGGCTTCCAGTTTCTCCCGGAAAAAATTTAAAAAAAAATTTGACAAAACTATTACAACATGCTACAATGCATTTGTAACAAAGTTGTAACAAATGTAATAAAAAGTGAATAAAATAAACAGAAACGTAATGAAAAGATAAAGTTTTATTCATGAAAAAAACGGAGGTTTATTATTATGCGAGGAAATAAGAGACTGATACAGGGCATGACTGCTGCTGGCGCGGCAGGGGTGATTGCATGTTCAGTTGCCTTTTCCCAACCACAGATAATGCGGACCGAAGGAACAATCCAGATGGCACAATACCGCTCCGCAGGCATTATGGCAGTATCAAGCACAGGTAAAATATCGATTGAGAAGCATGAAGCAGGCAGCACAGCAGCGGCTTCACAGGTTCCGGTAGCTGTACCTAACCTGTTTACAGGAGAACGGGCAGCAGACATAGAAAGCCAGGATTCTGTTTTGCCAGAGGAAACAAAAACAGAAGAAAACAACATAGTACAGATACAGACAGAAAACAAAGCTGACAGCCAGGCAGATGACACAAAAGAAGCCGGCAGCCAGACCCGGAAGGAAAATCAGGAAAATCAGAAAGAAGAAAAAGAATTAAAAGTTAAGGAAAAGAAAAAAATAAGCGCAAAAGAAAAGAAACAGGCTGAAACATCCAGGAAATGGAAAAACAAGCTGATGGCGGATGTCGATGACTGCCTGAATATCCGTGAAACAGCAGGCGAGGACGCTGCTGTAGCCGGAAAGCTGCGCAAAGGCGATGTTGCCAGGGTGCTGAAAAAAGGCAGGGAATGGACAAAGATTCAGTCTGGTTCTGTTACCGGTTATGTGAAAAACGAATACTGTGTATATGGCGCAAAAGCATATAAGCTCGCAAAGAAAATCTGCAAGGTCTATGCGACGGTCCAGGCTGACGGGCTGCGCATCCGGCAGAAAGCCAGTGAGAATTCAACGGCATTAGAGGCAGCGTTTAAGGGTGATAAGCTGCTGGTCAGCGAAAACGCAAAACAGAAAGACGGCTGGGTAACCGTGTCCTTTAAAAACCTGAAAGGATATGTATCAGAGGATTATGTAAAGGTCGGGCTTGGCACTGGAAAAGCAATTTCCATAGAAGAAGAACGCGCCATGCTGGAAGCCCAGAAAAAGGCAGAGCAGATGGCTGCTGCCAGAAGCGCTTCTTCGTCAGGAAGTTCTTCCCAGGCGGGTGTAAAGGCACTCAGCACGTCCGCAGTATCTTCCAGTGACCTGACACTGCTTTCCGCAATTATTTTCTGTGAGGCAGGCGGCGAAAGCTATGCCGGGCAGGTAGCGGTCGGCGCAGTTGTCATGAACCGTGTCCGCAGCGGTGCGTTCCCGAACTCAATTTCCGGTGTTGTTTACCAGAATGGGCAGTTTTCGCCGGTAGCGAACGGGGCACTGGCAAGAGCGCTTTCCAACGGCAATTACAGGCACTGTACGTCGGCAGCGCAGGCAGCGCTTGCAGGAAGCGATAACACAGGCGGTGCAAAATTCTTTCACCGTGTAAACGGGGCTGCAGGCCTTGTTATTGGAAATCATGTCTTTTATTAACAATTGTAACCGCTGTAGAAATACAGCGGTTTTTGTGTGCCAATTTCGTGGATAATTTCTAAAAAAACCGTCCTTTTTGTGTATATTCGCAGAGTTTTGGGAGTTTTCATGGTTGTCAATTGCGTTTAATTATAGTATGATAAAGAAAATTTACAGGAATATATTTTTTGTTCTGTGGATAACTATATTCAGATAAAGGAGGTTTTGGTTATGCAGACTCTGGTTATTTTCGTAACACTGGCTGTTATTGTGATGCTGATTGCGGTGTCCTGCATTAAAATCGTGCCGCAGGCACATGCAGCTGTCATTGAACGGCTGGGCGGCTACCTTGCTACCTGGGGTGTCGGGATTCATTTTAAGGCACCGTTTATCGACAGGGTTGCAAAAAAGGTACTGTTAAAGGAGCAGGTGGTTGATTTTCCGCCGCAGCCCGTTATCACAAAGGACAATGTCACGATGCAGATAGACACGGTTGTTTATTTTCAGATTACAGACCCGAAGCTGTTTGCTTACGGCGTGGAAAATCCGATTATGGCAATTGAAAATCTGACCGCGACGACACTGCGTAATATTATCGGTGACCTGGAGCTGGATGAAACGCTTACTTCGAGGGAAACCATTAATACAAAAATGCGCGCCTCCCTGGATGTAGCGACAGACCCGTGGGGAATCAAGGTAAACCGCGTGGAACTGAAAAATATTATTCCGCCACAGGCAATCCAGGATGCAATGGAAAAGCAGATGAAAGCCGAGAGAGAGCGGCGTGAGGTAATTTTAAAAGCGGAAGGAGAGAAGAAATCTGCCATTCTCGTGGCAGAGGGCAAGAAGGAATCGGCGATTCTGGATGCAGAGGCTGAAAAGCAGGCAGCCATTCTGCGGGCAGAAGCGCATAAAGAAGCGATGATTCGGGAAGCAGAGGGCCAGGCAGAGGCGATTTTAAAGGTGCAGCAGGCGAATGCAGACGGACTCCGGTTTTTGAAGGAAGCACAGCCGGATGCAGCTGTCCTGCAGTTAAAAAGCCTGGAAGCGTTTGCGAAAGCTGCGGACGGAAAATCGACGAAAATTATAATACCTTCGGAAATTCAGGGTATCGCCGGACTGGCAAAATCCATTGTTGAAGTTGGGACAGAAAAAATGAATTAACAGGCTGATGACTGATTTCAATAGTGGCAGGAATAGGAAATGCCTA
>OFGA01000264.1_pt1 | contig 48404 bp, 54 predicted proteins | sample 1521471 | NCBI WGS metagenome assembly OFGA01 (sample SAMEA3504086, study PRJEB24116) | mouse gut metagenome | biome: mouse gut; feature: mouse-associated habitat; material: faeces | place: Denmark | collected 2011 | reverse complement strand
ACCAGAAACGGCAGTCCGACAACCGTAACCCCCATCACAAAAAAACGGGTACCCGCCGCAAGAAGCAGCAGACGCAGGACGTCCCTTTCCTCCTGCAGCAGGAAACGCATACCGGCGGCAAAGTCATTCCCCATGCCGGAAAAATGCCTTTCCTGGCCCTTTGTCCGCTGTTCCTCCAGCCGGATAAAACATTCCGCCAGCGCAGTCAGGAAAAAGCAGGCAACGCTTGCAAACATCACGGGTTCCAGCCCCAGCATGGCATAAAGCACGCCGCCAAACGCGGGCGCGGCAAGGGCAGACAGCGATGCCGCCTGATTGACAACGACGTTCCCCTTTGTAATATTGCCGCATGTCAGCATCACCGGGATACATGCCTGGACTGTCGGCGTTTCAAACGCGCCTAAAACGGAAAGCGCAATCATCAGCGCGCCAATCAACGGTATGGTGTTCCGCTCCGTCAGAGCAAGCGCGGCGCAGAGCACAATGCTGCCCGCCAGAACGTCAAGAAAAACCATAATGTGCCTTTTATCTCCACGGTCGGCAAGCACGCCGCCAAATGGGGAAAGAAGTATTGCCGGAAGGACTGCCGCCGAAAGAAATCCGGCGAATACTGCAGCTGAGCCTGTTTTTTCCAGCAGGTACATGGACAGCGCAAGCCGCAGCATGGTATTGCCGAACAAGGAGCAGACCTGCCCCAATACAAGCAATATGAAGTTTTTTGTCCAAAGCCGTTCCAATGCTCATTCCTCCCTCCTCGAAAGCCTTTCAATGACGTCCTCCGCAAAAGCTGCCGTTTCCCCTTCCAGTATCGGCAGCCGCAGAAAGCAGCTCCGCCGCAAAACGGTATTTATGGCGGATTTCCTCCGCAGATGCCGGAAAAACGGAAGGCAGGAACCAGAAATTGAGAAGCGGCAGAAGTTCAGAAAGCTCTTTCACGTATTCCGTATGTATGGAGCCGTCACGAATGCCCTCCTCCAGCAGTTCCCTCCAGAGCGGGGCCAGCACACGTCGGTTTGCCGCCACAGCCGCCGCCAATATACGCGGGTCTTTCAATATCCCTTCCGCCTGTATGTTGATTTCGTTCCGTTTTCCGTCCGCCTGATTCTGTGCCAGAAGTTCCCGTATTTTACGCAGTCCATTCCATTCCGAATGCCCGCGCACTGCATCAAACGGGTTGTTCTCCAGAAACATCCTGTCCCCCAAAGCATGCGCAGCTTCTTCCTTGCTTTCAAAAAAACGGTAAAACAGCCCTTTTGCTCCGCCGGCTTTCTGCATAATATCCGAAACCGAGGTTTCCTCATATCCCTTTGATAAAAACAGCAGTTCCGCCGCATCCAGTATTTCCTTTTTCCATTCTTCCGGTGTTTTTTTCATGGGACGCGCCATTCTCCTCACCCTTTCCTGCCTTTGTCGTTTTATTATTGACCTAAAGTCAATAATTATATTATCGGAATCAGGGCGTTCTGTCAAGCTGTTTTCACACAGCTCATGCAAAGAGTATGTCCCTGTTTCATTTCCATGGTTACATTTCCGAAAAAATGTGTTATACTATCCGCAAAGATGCGGAGAAAACTCTTTCTCACTCCGCCTCATCAGGCAGTGTCATCACAAATGTCTGCACACGCCTTTCCGGCAAATTTGCCGGCTTTTTCGCTAAAAATTCCTGCCGTACCGCCCATCTGGCGGCTCCGCCGCTGGGTCGGCGCGGCAATGCCGCGCCACATTGTACGCCTGCGAATTTCTGCCTGAAATCTGCCCCGATTCTGCTCGGAAATACGTATACATGCCTTATGACGACACTGCTTAAAAATAAAGGAGATTATTATGGAAACGAATGAAGTAAATGCATTCAAAATCGGGCCAATCCGCCCGCCCAGCGAAGCCAACAGCCTGCTTTTGCGTGTGACGGAGAACTGCCCCTGGAATAAATGCAAATTTTGTATGCTGTATAAGAAAAATGATTTCCACACCCGCCCTGTTGCGGAAGTGAAAAAGGACATCGACTGTATGGCGGATTACCGCGACCGCATACTGCGCCATTTTGAAAGCGGGACATATGACATGGAAGCCATCAACGCGGAATACCGCACGCTGGCGTATGATGAAGAAAAATTCTGCTACCAGATGGTGTTCCGCTGGCTGACAGAAGGCGACAGACAGGCAATTTTTTTGCAGGACGCCAATACAATGGTACTGCGGCCAGATTGGCTGGCGGAGATTCTGCGGCATATCCGGCTGAGGTTTCCGGAAGTCCAGCGTATCACGTCCTATGGGCGGGCAAATACGCTGGCAAAAATCGCCCCTGACGACTACGCCATGCTCCGCGAAGCCGGCCTGAACCGTATTCATTCCGGCTACGAATCCGGCTCCGACAAAGTGCTCCAGCTCATCGCGAAGGGTACGACACAGGAAGAACAAATCATCGGCGGCAGAAAAGTACGCGAAGCAGGGATACAGCTTTCCATCTATTTTATGCCCGGCGTAGGGGGACGGGAGCTTTCCGAGGATAACGCTGTGGAAACTGCAAAAGTCATCAATGAGGCCAACCCTGATTTTGTGCGTCTGCGGACGTTCGTACTCCGCACAGGCTCTCTGATGGAGGAAGTGCGCAATAACGGCGGCTGGACAGAAGCCGCAGATATGGAAAAACTGCTCGAAATACGAAATATGATTGCCCATATTGATCCGCAGAAGGCGCATGGAAAAATCACCAGCGACCATATCATAAACCTTTTGCAGGAAGTCGGCGGGGATATGGATACCGATATCCCCTGGATGCTGGACTACATTGATTCCTTCCTTGCCCTGCCGGAACTGGAAAAACGGAAATACCAGCTTGCCCGCAGAATGGGCTTTCCGTTGGATTGGAAACAGCTTTGGCGGCTGAAGGAAAGCGACCTGGCAAGAATCGAAGATACCGCAAAAAACACTGCCGATGAAAGGGACTGGGAGGCTAAACTGCACATGTTCTTAGACCGGTATATTTAGAACCTATCCGTAAATTATCTGTGCAATCTACACGTATCTTATTTACGGATTAGTCTTAATAAGGAGGCTTTGCTATGGAAAATACAGACATCTTTACCAAAATCATCCCCGCAATAATGGTCTTCTGTATTGTATATTATAACGTACGCAAAATGCAGAAACGCGCGCAGGCAATGCGGCAGGAGCATACCTGCGGCGGCGGCTGTGCGGGCTGTGCGCATAGCGCGGGCTGCAATAAGCCTGAAAAAACATCCTTACAGGATAACTGTCCAGAAGAATAAACCTGTTTCGTATAAAAATCTGATGGAATCAGGCGGTGCTTGCCCTCAATTTCCGAAATCTTTGGAATGAGTGTCTTTGCAGCCGCACCAGCCCACATGTACTCCCCTGTGCCAAACCGCCTTATTTCATCAGTTTTTTTGTGCACCCCAGTCTATTGGAAGATTTGCAAATCGGCTATATCGACAGCCTTTCATAGCTCTGCGCCTGATAGCGGAAGCGCGAAAGCGTCATTTCACATTCCTCTGCTGCCGCAACACCGCTGATTTCCCCCGCTTTCCAACGCCTGTATACCTCAAAATAATTTTCCGGCAATGGCTTTGGCGGACGCCCGAAACGCACGCCCCTTGCCTTTGCCGCAGCAATGCCCTGCGCCTGCCGCACGCGTATGTTTTCCCGCTCATTCTGTGCGACAAAAGAAAGAATCTGCAAAACAAGGTCCGCAATGAACGTCCCCATAAGGTCCTTCCCGTTGCGCGTGTCCAAAAGCGGCATGTCTATCACACAGATATCTATGCCGATTTCTTTCGTCAATATTCGCCATTGGTTTTGCACTTCCTCATAATTTCGCCCCAGCCTGTCTATACTGAGGACGTACAGCAAATCCCCTTCCCGCAGCCGTTTTACCATTTTTTTGTACTGCGGTCTGTTAAAATCCTTTCCTGACTGCTTATCCATATATATATTCTGCTTGGGGACCAGCCTTGTGCTGATTGCAATTTTCTGCCTCTCCTCATTTTGGTCCGTACCGGATACCCGTATATACCCGTATATATTTCCCTGCATTTCATCTCCTCCATTTTTTGCCTGCCAGTATTCTACTTTCCTCCATATCATCTTACATCTTAGATATTCAAACGAAAAGCCTGTATCTGCAATGTTTTTTGATTTTCCGGAGTTTATTTGGACCGGCAAAAAGCCTTCAGCCTGCTTACTGCCCGCACACTGTGCCTGTAAGTAAAAGGGTTGCTCTCTTTGGAAAGAATAGCCTTTTTTTCCCATGAATAAACCTCTTTTAGGGCACAAAAATTTATGCCTTTGTTCATCTTTTTGCTTGACAGAATTTTATCTATGTGATATATTCCCATTATAAGTTAGTTTTAACTAACTATTGGCAGGAATGGAAACTGCTTCAATTTTACTAAAACTACCTTCACTTGTCAGTCAAAAGAACCATATAGAAAAAGGAGGCATCTTATGAGTGTTGTTATTGTCGGCGGGCATGACCGCATGGTACGCCAGTATATGGACATCTGTAAAAAATATAACTGTAAAAGCAAGGTCTTTACACAGCTTCCCGGTAATTTCAAAGGGCAGATTGGCCAGGCAGACCTGATCATACTCTTTACCAGTACCGTTTCACACATCATGGCAAATGGAGCTGTGCAGGAGGCTGAAAAAAACAAAATCTCCATCGCACGCTCGCACAGCAGTTCATCCTCCGCACTGAAACGTATCCTTGAAGAATACTGTCATACATGCTGATGGAAGAACCGCATATCCTGCTGCCATATGGGGGAGCTGATGGTGAGTTAAGCGCGTCGATTCGTTACCTCAGCCAGAAATTTTCTATGGTTACGCCAGAGGCGAAAGCAACGCTGAATGATATTGCAACGGAGGAATTAGGCTGTTAATATTATCATTTATTTTTTGGGATACATTCCCCAGAACATAAATTCTTCTTTGATGGCTTTCTGCTGTTCCCATGAAAAACCCTGCTCCCGCAGCCAGCGGTTAAACTCGGCTGTCTGGTCGATTCCCTTCTGGCTGTTCAGCGTCCCATATTTGTTTTTAATGCTCAGATAAGCGTTGATCCTGATTCCGTGCTTTTCCAGTTTGGAAATGCACTTGCTTTCCTTTGCCACACTGTTGCTTACCCTTGTCAGATAAATATGCTTTTTGTCCTCGTCGCTTAAATTGATTTCGCGGATAATGTTCCTCTTGGGGAGTACACTGCTCCCGTGCTCCGCCATCCGGCTCAGGCAGTCATAAACTTCCCCTATATCTTTTTTCTTTCTTTTCCCTATTTGGGCCTGCACATTATAATAATCCATTAAAGCCTTGTCCTCTTTACCTGCCACAAGGTCGTAATATAATATTGCCTGTTGGTCTTTCGGTAAAGCTGTCCAGCGTATTGCCGCCCGCTTGTCCGCACCTTTTTCCTTCGATTGAATATTGCTGACAATCTGGTACGCACTCGTATTCTTTACGCCGCCTTTCACAAGTGCTTCATAAGTCTTTGTTCGTTTCGGGTCAAGGGCTTTTCCGCCATCGAAATATTTTTGCCCTTCCGGCAAAGCCCATTTCCCGAACGCTCCGGCTTGTATCCAGTTCAAGGGGTTTTCCTGGTCTACGGCAAATTGCAGAGAGGCTCCCTCTTTCCTTTGCTTATAACTGCCGCCCTTTGCCATCGTTTCCAGCCCGCCTATGCTTTTCTTAATCTGCGCCCCGCCAAATGGCAATGCCGCATAGGCCAGCGCACCACCAAATTGTCTTCTCAATATCTCGTTTCTTTGCTCCTTGGTAATTGTGCCGTTGGAAGCGTCCGCAACCGTTCCAAGCACCTCCTTGGGGTTGATGAATGCTGATTGTATCGGCACGCGCCCGCCGTCGAACAGCAGGCCGCCCACAAATGGCACCTGCCCGCCGATGTTCTTCGTTAGGTTCCCGATAGCGTCAGAGGGTATCGGCTTGAAGTCCTCGCCCTCCTTTTCTGCCTGTACTCGTTTCGCCGTCTTTTCGGTCAGCCGCAGCCCTTCTCCGTCCGCTGCGTCCTTCACAATGTCTATCACGTTCCGCCCCTGCGTCCCTGTCATATCGCCGATAAATTTGTTGGCGTAGTCGAGAGGGTCAAGCGCGGAACGCCGCCCTGTCAGTTTCTCGTAAAAATCGTTGTAAATATGCCCCATTATGATGGCCCCGCAATATGCCTTTGCCATCTTCCTCGCACTTCCCTGCGCGTTCCGCGGCACGTCCTTCAAAAAGAAACTGATTTGGTTGTTCACTTCCAGCTGGAAAGCCGAAAGTGCTTTTGTCAGCGGATGCTTCGACATGAACATTGTCGGCATGGAACCCTTGCTCCTTCCGGCAAAAAGCCCTCTGCAAAATCGGTCAGCCTCTTTTATCGCTGTTTCCTCGTCCAGCCCCTTCGCTACGTTGTCAAAGTATCTTCCGCGCCAGACAAACTGTGTGCTGAAACTGTCCATAATCTCCATCAAAGCCCCCGCTTTTTTGGAAACCTTTTGCAGCTCTGTTTCGTATAGCATATCAAGCCCACGTCTGGTTGTCAGGAATGCACTTTTCCTTGTCAGCGCATCCTTTCCCGCTCCCTCCGCAAATGCTTCCATTGCCGATTGCAGCCCGCGCACGCCGTTCTTTACACCAATGCTCCCTGCGGCCTGCGTAATGGGTATGATATTCGTGATAGCCGAAGCAATATTTCCTGCAACCATGTTTGCGGAGACCCTGCTGCCTAGCGTGTTTATCCTCTTGTAAACCTTTCGCCCTGTATAAGCCTGCTCCACGCCCCTGTCGGAAATGTGCTTTTTTCCTGCAAGTTCCGTATCCGTGTAAATGCGGATGTTGCTCACATAGTTTTGCAGCTTATGGTTTTTCGCGTTTTCTTCATAAAGTTCTGCTATCCGCCCTTCCCTTTCAAAGTCAGAAAGGCTTGCATCATTGCGGATTGCTTTAATTTTCTCCTGTATTCCCTTCTCCGAAAGGTTATATCGGAAATAGTCTTCATAAGCCCGCAGCCGTTGTATATCGTCCGTGTGGTAAATCACATCCGAAATATTGTCAATATAGAGGTCAAACGCCCGCGCCGCGTCATAGTCTGTTTTTGTCCCCTTCCGTTTCTCCAGGTTCCCGCTCCATTTTTTCCCCGGGCGGAAAGTTTCTGTCCGTCCGGCAAGGTCCATCGGCAGTTCTTTCGATGCAAAGTCAAATCCCAGTTTATGGAAGGTCTTTTCCAAAATGCCCTCTGGCTCGTCAAAGTTCATATGCGGGAAATATCCTGGGGTGTAACCAATCGGGTCGTATCCGTTGCGTATCAGTGCTTCGTTGATAAGCGGATGGATTTCCTCATAAATTTTTTGATACTCTGTAATCCCTTCGTTAATCCGTGCAAGCTGTTCCGGCGTGACTGCCGCTGTCGCGGCTTCTACTTCCTGCTGCAGCAGTTCCATTTCCTCTTTCCCTGCCGCTGAAAGAGGGCGTTTCACTGCCTCCTCTCGAAGCCGTTGCAGCTGGTAACGCTTTTCCCCAAGGAATTGCACAAGCCCGCTTTCACTCATCTTTTCCGCACCGTTCCGGCTGGTAAATCGGATATTTTTTTTCGTGCTGACGCGCACCTGTCGGATACGCTCTTTCAAGCCGTTTGAAAAAAGAACCCTGTCCCGCTCGTTTTCATGTATCGGGTCTAATATCTTTTCCCGTATCCTGTCCGCTGTTTCCCTATTTGGCGCAATGTCGTATAATATGCGCTCCTGCGTTTCTCTGGAATAAAGGAACGGCGTTCTGTCGTGCCAGCCTTCTTTTTTCCCGTCCCGCAAATGTATTTCTCCCACAGCCTCCTGTACAGTGTCATAATACCGCCGCTTTGTATACTTTTTGTAGTCCTTGAGAATCTTTTCCGTTTCCCTAAGCGGCTTCTCTGCCCGGAAAACTGCTATCAGGTCGTCGGCGTTTCCCTCTGCCAGTGTTCTTGCCTTTTCCTCGCCAATCCTTCCGGCGTGCATCCGCTTCAAAAGGTCTTCGTCGTCCTCCGAAAGCTTCACGCCCTTTCGAGCCTCCTTCACGGCTTGCTCCTGCCTGTATTTTAGATTGTGCAGTTCTTGAATGTCTTTCGGCTGTAAAGCGGCTGTGTCGGCCTCCTTCTGCGCTTTCGCCGCCGTCCGCGCTTCTGCCTGAGCAGCTCTTTCCGCCTTGGCCTCAGCCTTTTGAACGGCCCTTTGGTCCACAAGTGCCTGTCGGCCGTTGTATACATGGTATTGCTGCGAAAGCGAATCTATCCCGTCCGCATAATATCCTTTTTCCCCTTTTGGCATATAAGGGAGAACCTCGGGATTCACGCCCCTGTCTGATGCATGAATGGGCGGGTATGGCCGTTCGTCAAAGTTCCGGAAATTCCCCTGCACAATGCCCCCTTCTCCCGCCGTAAAATTGCTAACCTCGCCGGGTCGCGGCAACAGCAGTCTGTGCTCTCCCTCCGGCAGCACAGTTTCATGCAGTATCTCCTGCATATTGTTTGCCCGTTTCAGCGTCCGTTCGCGTTCTACTTTCTCCGCAATCGCCCGTTCCGCCTCCGCGTGCCTGCTCCCCCTCGTAATATTTTGCAGTTCTTCTCTATTGACTTTCCCGCTCCGCTGTGCTATCCTAAGCATAGGATCTGCATCGGCGTTGAACGACTCGGGCAATTGGAGCCCGCTGTTAGGGAGCTGTTGCAGATTTCTTTTTGTGTCCAGATATAAAACATTCCCTTTTTCCTTCTGCTGTCCAATAAATTTCTGAAAATCTTTTTTCCCATATATGGAAGGAATAACCGTTCCCAAATCTGTTGTACCATCTTTGTTGATACGTATAGGTACAATCACAGGCTGTTTATAAGCGTCCACCATATCTGTCAATACAACAACACTTCCGTCTTTTGTATCCGATTTCAGTATCGCAACAGGATTTTTCATCTTCTCTGGCAACTGCCGTATCGCTTCAAATCCAAGGTTGTGCCCCTGTATATTTCGGATACTGCTTTCGGAAATGCCCGCGCCCTTCGCCAGTGCCTGCCTGTATTCCGCAGGGTAAGCCGCTTTCGGCACAACAGACTGCGGCATTACCATGTCGCCCTTTATCATGCCGTATTTCCGCAGGATTTCCGGTGTTTTCCCCAGCTTGATATATTGATTTGAGGGCATTTCTCCCCTCATGCTTGCCTCAATCTGCCTCGGAATAGCCCTTTGTGCCGCCTTTGTCGAAGCATTTCCCGCAGCCGCTTTCACGCCTCTTGCTATTGCCGGAATCGCGCCCATGCCAACGTTAAACCCCGCCGCAATCGCCTCCTGCTTTGCCAGCTCCTTTAGTATTTCGTCCCTGCTCTTTCCTTCAGCGATACCATCCGCCGCCACAAGCGGCGCAAGCACAGCCGTATCCGCCGCCTGCTGTCCCAGCATCCGCGTCCCAAATTTCGCCGCCGCTGCGATTTTGGGATTATATTTTGCCAGCGCATACGCCTTTTGTGCAAAGTCGGAGGCTGTTGCCGCGCTCATGCGCGCACCCAAAGCCCCCGCCGCTTTCAGCGCAGTTTCTTCCGCAGCTTTGCCCGCCGTGGAATAAAGTGCCGCCATCTTCGCCAGTTCACCGGAAACCTGTCCGCCTGTGTAATAATCGGGATGGTTCGCCTGTGCCTGCTGGAATTGCGCTTTGAGTGCTTCGCTCTGCGCCTGCATTGCTTTCCCGGTTTCCGGGCTTGCCTTGTTTACTCCCCTCACTGTCAAATCCCGTATTGTCCCGCCCATGCTCTCCAAAAGCCCCGCTGTCAGTGCCGCGCTTTTCAGCTTGCTTTGCAAATCCACCTGCATCTGTGCCGCCCGTTTCGCTGTGTCCATGTCAGGGCTCCTCTGCACCATCTTCCCCGCCATAGCCATGCCTTTTTTTGCGGCCTGCCTCATAGTAGCGTAGTCCATTTCTTTATCATTCAGGACATATTGATACTTGCGGAAAATTTCATCATTGCTCAAAAGGCTGTCATTCGTCTGGTAAAGGCGTGTTTTTTCGTCTTTTGCAGTGCTTTTTGTCATATCCACTTTAGGCAAGATTGTCGGATTTGCCGTTGTATGTACCTTCATTGGCGCAGTGTCGAGGTTAATACTTACTTTTTTCTTTGCCGCCTCCGCCGCCGTTGGGAGTATTCCAGCTTTTGGATACTCTGCCATGCCTGCAAATAGATTTGTAGAGGGCAGCCCTGCCCGCACAGGGGGCTGCACCTCTGACGCGCGGGGCAGGGCTTTTTTTACTTCAAGGCGGCCGGAAGGAAGTTTCGGACCCTGTTTTGTATTCTTTTTAGCGGCCTTCCGCTCTTTCTCCAATTCCGCCTGCAAGTCAAATTTTTTAAGTTCTTCCAGAGATAGCATTGTATTCCCCCTTTACTTGTTCATTGCGTTTGCGAAAATTTTGTATGCATTGTCGCTTACTTTTCCGGTCGCGTTCAAATTGGAGTATGCGGCGTTTGCCCATTTGTTGTTAATCCCCAAAACCGATGCAGTATTGAATAACCTCAATAATCCGCTGTCTGTCAACTGCTGAGGAGTGGGGTCGGGCTCTTTTTCATTATTGCTGCTATATCCGCCGCCGCTCCCGCTCTTATTCAGCTGGCTCCGCAGTTTTGCCGCCTCCAACGCCATTTTTTCCAGCTCCGCCTGCTGCATCTGCTTCAAGTAGTCCGTATTGTAGCCGCTTTCCGCAAGTTTGCTGAAATCCCCTGTTTTCAGGGCCATTTCCAGCGCGTACTGGTTCAGGCTGTCCTGATATTTCCGTTCCTGCCATTCCCTTTCGTATTCTTTGTCGGTCAGGCTGTCCGCCTGCTGTTGCTTTTGCAGCGCATAGTTCAGTTCCCATTGCCGCATGCTTTCCGCCATCTGCTGCTGTTGCAGCTCAAAGTTTGCCGCCCACTGGTTCCATGAATTTTGGTTCTGCAATTCGCTCTGCCATGCGCTCATGGCATTCTGGTTCGCCGTGGAATAATAGCCGCTGATGTCGCTGTCCGCCTGCGCCTGTGCAATCAACGCCTGCAAAGCATAGTCCTTCAACATCTTCTGTCTGGCCTGTTCGTTGCTGTTCAGGTTGTTCTGGTAGTTCGCCTGTAACTGCAAATCCGCTGATTCGCTCCCGCCGCCGCTGATGCCAAGTGCCGCCAATCTCTGCGGCAGTGCCGTTTCCCCCTGCCGCTTTGCAATGTAAGCCTGTCGTGCGATGTCGTCAAAACTCTCCTCGCCCTGCGCTTTCTGCGCATCGTACTGCGCCAGAAGCTGGCTGAGCATGGAATTTCTCTGGTCCGCCTGATTTTTGGCTATGCCATTATAAGCGTCCCATATCTCCTGTTTCGTCATGCCGTTATAATTCCCCGGGTCTATGCCCTCAAAGGCATTCCCCGCATATTCCGGCTTAAGCTGTGAAGCGTTGTAAATATCCGCGCTGGAAAATAAAGCCTCCAACGCGTTTGTCGGGCCGCCGCCTAAGTCGATACTGCCCGCAAGCGCGTATTTCGTCCGAAAATCGCCGTTGCTCAGGCTCAGGTCGTTCGGGTCGGCCACGCGTGTATAAAATGTGTTGTTGTCCTTCCCCTGCAAAGCAAGCCTCCTGTTTGTTTCGGAAAAATCCTTTGCGACACGCGCATCATGCCGGGGAATGCTCCCGGTATGGGTGTATTGCAGATTCCCGTCCTTGTCATATTTCCGCGTGGTTACGCTGTTCCGGTTGTATTCGTCCACAAATCGCCCTCCTAATGCGTCTGTCCGCACCGTCATATCGCGGATAAAACCAATGTCATTTTCTCCCAGCCCGTAGCCGTTGCTGTCTTTCAGGGGATAATAGCGGTAATTGTCCCGTACCTTCTCCGCCATTTCATGAGCGGCTTTCATTGCAGTTTCATCCCCTCTGGCTTTCGCATCGTTGTAGGTTGTCCCAAACTGCCGCAGCAGCGCAATGTCATGCAGGCTCATTGCGTGGTCGCCTGTGTAGGCTCCTTGCATGGCCGCTGAAAGCGGCTGTGACAGCGAGCTTTGCTCGCCATCTACCGCCTCCCGTTCCTCTCCGTCCGGCAGACGGTTATAATATAATCGTCCGTCTTTCTGGAAGGTTTCCACGCCCATACGCCGGAGCTGGTTTGCGTAGTCCTGATTTTCCCGCATGAAAACGTCCTGCATCTCCGGCGTTGCCGTCTGGCAGGCTTCGATGTTCTGTTCCATCGCCGCTATCGCGCTGTTGATCCTGTTCTGCGCCGCCTCCTTCTGCTGTGGGTCTTTCGCGTCAATGCCTATGCTGAAATCCTGAAAGCTGTCTGTATACCGCCCTTTCGGCGTGTCTACGATTTTCGGCGGCGTAAAGCTGGAAGTCCCGCCAAAACTGGAAGTCGGCTTTTTGTAAATATCGTTGGTGTAACCCTTGTTCTGCCCTGTCGCGTTCTGCCATGCTATCTTTAGCTCCCGCTCCGCAATCAGCCTGTCCCGCTCGATCTGGCTCTTTGCGGAGTTGATGGCCGCTGCGTAGTCCTTGTTGGGGTCAAAGCCGCCGTAGGATGTGCCGCCCTTCGAGGAACTCCCCCCAAAGGAGGAAGTCCCTGTATTGTTTTTGTAGATGTCGTTGGTATAGCCATTCTTGTTGTTCCCTGTGGAGTTCATCCAGTTGATTTTGTTCTGCCGCTCCGCAATCAGCCTGTTCTTCTCCGCCTGTGAAGTCGCCGCCTTGATAGCCGCCGCATAGTCCTTGTTTTTGTCAAAGCTCGTTGAAGAATTGCTGGAACTGCCGGAGTTTTTATTGCCGGAGCTTTTGTTGCTGGTCGTGGAGCCTTTCCCGTTCCGTCCCCCTGTGGACCAGGAATGATCTGCCTTGAAATTTTCTACTGCCATTCTTCATACGCCCCCTTATTTTTTCAAAATGATAATCTTTCTCCTTCTGCCGTCCCAAAGCACTGTATTTCCGAGGGTTTCCGCAATGAACCGCAGCGGTACAAGTGTCCGCCCTGTTTTCTGGTCGATTTCAGGGGCCTGCTCAATATCCCTCCGCACGCCGTCCACAAGGGCGCGTTCCTGCCCGATCTGCAATACAATTTCCCGCTTGCCTTTCCTCACGCAAATTTCCCTTCTTGCGGCGTTCCATTCCACCCCGCAGCCCAAAGCCTCGCCGATAAAGCGCAGCGGCACAAGCGTCCGCCCCGTCCTCTCGTCCGAAATAGGCGGCTGTTCCAGCCGGACTTCCTTCCCATCGTCATAGGCAAACGGCTTGCCAAGGAAAAGCTCCACCGCCGTTCCGGAAAGATTTTCCCGCTTGAGGTCGACTGCGGCGTACATATCCATGATGAAGCCAATGCCGAAATCCTTCGTCCGGTATGTAAAGTATTCGTAGGGAATCCACAGGAAACCGTTGTCCCCGTAATCCTTCCCCCAGCTGTTCTGGCACTCCACAAAGCCCCTGTATTTCCGGCCGCGAATCGTCTTTTCCTTCGTGTCATCGTAGCCAACAACAAGAAGCGCGTGACCGCCGATGAGATATTCCCCAATAGGCAGCCCAATACACCCGTCTGTGGGCGCATAGATTTCCTTCGTGCAGGTAATCCCCAGCAAGACGGGATTCCTTTCACTCACACAGCGTTTCAAATCCTCCAAATCCTCAAGCCTTGCGTAGTTTTTGCAGTAATAGCGCGGCAGTTTTTCCCCTTCCTGCAAGCCCAGCGGCGGGAAATCCATGCTCCCCGCCTGATACTGCCCGTAGGGGTAAAGTGCTTCGTCAAAAACGCCGTTTTCGCATAATGCTTTGCAGACCGCAAGCAGGGTACTTCCTTCCGTAAATGTCAGGCCGTCCCGCGCCTTTACGTCCTTTGCCAGCCCCAGCGGGGAGAAATCAAAGCCCCTGTCGCCGTATTCCTGCCGCTCCTGCATATTTTTTAATGCGGTCCCCGCAAAACTGTGACAGAAACCCGCTTCGCCCTGGCTTCTGACAGGGCCGCACTCTGCCCGCAGGCTTACCTTTTCCGGCAGGGAAACCCTTGTTGCTACAATCTCCCCATATTTCCAGTCCCGCCCGTCACGCGGGCTTTTTACCAATGTCAACGGTGTATTTCCAAAATTTCTGTTGTTTTCCATAATGAAGTCCTCCTGTCTGTATACTTCTTTTCCAACCTTCGGGTTTACATCGTCCAAAGTCCAGCCACCGCCCCCCTTTTATGCCCGAATGGGCTTGAAGGGAGGGGATTAACAAGGGGAACTTTGTTCCCCTTGTTTCGACTGCGGGGGGTGCGGGGGACCATTCCGAAACGGTCCCCCGCGTTTTGGCTACTTTTGCTCCAAAAGTAGCCCCCCGGAGGGATACTCCCGATTTACACAATTCTCGAGTCCTATTTTGCATCTCTGGCTTTCATGAACCGCTCCATTAAAACCATCACCCGCAGCATATCCTCACTTAAATCCATCTTTTCCGCATCCCCGAAGCATTTATTTTCCGCCATCTCCGCAATCAAATCCTGTCCCCATGCGGGAATCTCCTGTAAAGTCTGGTACCTGTATGACGGCTTTGCCGTTGTTGGCGGCTCTGCATCTTCCGACTCCTGCCTCTCTGGCGATATGTATTCCATCTTGTAAAACGCGCATACGCCCTTGCATATGCCCTCCGCGCATTTCCGGCGGTAATCCTCGCTTTTCAGAAGTTCCGCCTCCTCGCGGTTCGTCATAAACCCGCATTCCACAATGACCGCGTGCATATCCGTAGCTTTCAGCACATATAAATCCGCGCTCCGTTTGAGGCCCCTGCCCTCCCTGCCGCTCGCCGCCGCAAATGCTTCATGGACAGACTGCGCAAAAAGGTATGTGTTGCTTTGACCCATTATTTTTTCATATATCCATGTTTCTACGCCGTTTGCCGCGTTCCAGCCGCTCCCGTATGCGTTGGCGTGTATGCTGATGTATGCGTCCGCCCGCGCCTCGTTCGCCCGCATGACCCGCGTTTTCAGCAGCGTGTCGCTTTCCTCCGGCGCAACCATGAGTGTCGCAAAGCCGCAGCGCGTGAGAGCCTCCGCCAAAAGCTCCGCTGTCCTGCTGTTGAACTGGTTTTCCTTCAGCACGCTCCCGTCCGGGAATGCCGGAGAACGCTTTCCGGGCGTTTCCGCACCGTGCCCATCGTCAATGGCGATTAACGTAGCGGGCTTTGCCCGCTGCAACAGCGGCTCAGCCGCCATTTGTGTTCTTTTCCGCTCCATCTTCATCCTCCCCGACCGCTTTGTCCGCCGCCTGTTCCAGCCTGTCCGCCGTAATCTGCAAGCCCTTCACCATAAAGTCAGGCACAGGCACGCCAATATCAACAAGGTTTTCCAATATGCTCCTGATTTCGTTTACAAGGTAATTCGCCAGCACAAACCAGCCCAGCATGTTCATAATGCCCAGCGGCACGCCTATCGTTTTCCCCATCTGCTCAAAAGAAAACCCGATAAAAAACGCCATGCCGATTATCACCCAGTACCAGACCTTTTTGGCGATCCCTTTCGCGCCGACCGCACTGCTGCTCTCGCCCTTCATCGCCGCCCTCTGCCAGCCGGAAACCCAGTCCACCACGTTGCAGAACAGAAGCCCCGCAAACAGAAACCAGTATTCCCCGAAAACCGCCGCCGCTGCCACCATAATAACGCCTCCTGCTACGTTGATTTTGTCAAATATGTTTGCTATACTCATTGCCCTCTCTCCTTTCTGTTGCCTGCCGCCGTTCCCTATTTTGCCCGAATGGGCTTGTGGGGAAGGGGTTGGCAGGGGAAACTTTGTTTCCCTTGCCTCGTCTGGAGGGGTAGTAGGGGAACCATTTCGAAACGGTTCCCCTACGTTTTGGGTACTATAATAGCGGCATAGCCGCTGTTGAAGTCGGCAAAGCCGACCACACTTGCGCCAAAAGTACCTCCCCGAAGGGATACCCCATACTTCCAAACCTTATCAGCTAAAAGGCAAATCAATTTCAAAGATTCCGTTTGCCTCTCCCGGCTCATTCACCAGTTTGTATGTCCCTTCCGTCAGCGTGCAGCGGTATATTTCCCCGTCGCCGCCTCTGACCTTCATTCCGCTCCATACCAGCATACCGGACACATAGGGATAAACCCCGTCCCTGTCCGCCGAAGGATAAGGACAGTAGTTATTCGTTGCCGCGTCCGGCGTCCAGTGCGCAAGCCGCTGAATAGGGTTGATGCAGATATAAGCCGTCCCATTGTATTCTGTAATATGGTTCAGCCCCTCCGTCCCTCCGTCCGCGATCCATGCAGGATAATGCCCCGTAAATGCCGCAATGCTCCGCGCAACCTCTGCTCCTGTGCTGTCGGCGTGTCCCGCCTCCGCCTTGTAACTCACCGCAATCTGCATTGCCGCCGCGCCGGATTTCCCCAGCGCGTCAGCCCGCTGTGCTGTTTCCTTCATATCCTCCGTCAAAATCCGCTCAATCCTTGCCCACGGCTCCTCTGTTTCCGCTTCCGGTATTTCAGGGTTAAGCCCGCAAATCTGCCTGATTTGTATTATGGCGTTTTCCTCATATCCCAGCCATGGGTATGGAATATCCGGCTCGCGCTGTGCCAGCCTTGGCCTTTCTTCCTCTCCCCAGAAAATTTCATACCCATCTTTCAAAAGCTCATAAGACAGCTCTGCTTCGTTCAAAAATAACCCGCTTTTTCTCATATCTCTCTCTTTTTCCCCCTGTAAAAAATTGTCATAAACCCGTCTAAAAAACTGGAAATCGCAGTTGCTGTACGCAATACCATGCCGCCTAAATCAAAATTCCAGAATTTGTCGTGCTGACACAGCAGAGTCACTACACCATCTTCCTTTTGCTCATATTCATAGATGTTATTTCCTTTCGACTTTCCTCCAACAATGAGAAAAGAACCTTTATAACAAATGCAGAAATCTTTCGGCAGCCAAAATTCATAGCCAAACTTCGGAACAGATATATTTGATCCGTGAAATTTTACCATTGCCTGACCATATGTATACCGCCAGATATCCGAATTCGTTCCATTCCCGTTGTCATCTCCCGCTATCCTTGTGGATACAACAGCTTCCGCGCTGTTAGATGCAAAACGATATGCCTTATTCGTATTTCCCGACTGTGCCCGAAAAGAACGGATATATAAACCATAATCAAAAGAGTAATCGCCGTTGATACGGTTAAACGGAACCGGGAGTGCCGTTGCCGCTGTTACCGTTCCACTGCGCAGGTCAACAAAATCATGCATCGTCCCCGCCGTTTCTGTATTTCCGCCAAAAATATGGAGGTTATTGCTCCATACAAACGCGCCAAAATAAGCCGCAGAATAGTTCCTGCCGGATGTAATAATGCTGTACTGGTCTGTTCCCGGCTCCCATTTCGTAATATATCTGCTGTTTGGTTCTACAAGAATAATCAAATTGTTCCATACGGCTGCAACACCGCCTGTCATAGCACGGGGCGTATCTTTTTTCGCTGTCCATTCCCCATTCTCACAGGTATAATGCTTATATGTTCCGCCGCGCCCTCCGAATAAATGGATACCACCCGCGAAAGCGACAGCACAGCCTTCCGTGGTGTCGCAGGGTGCATCCGGCATTTGAGCCCATTCAAATGTTTCCATATCAAACACAAAATGCTTTACTCCCTGAAAAATATGTACATCTTTGCCAATCGCCGCAAAGCAGCAGGAATACTGCGCATTCCATGGCATACCTGATGCTGTATAGACCGATAAGCGATATTTTGCCGGAAATGAAATTTGAAACCCCAGCCCTGCCGTTTTCAGTTCTTCTGTATCTTCTTTTACTGCATCCAAAACCTCTTGCGCTGTTTCCTGTCCCCTTTGCAGTTTCTCTGTATCCGCTTTCACCCCCTCCAAAGTATCCTGTCTTGCTATAAATACCCTGTCGCCCATTTACTCTGTCGCCTCCTCATAAAAAAGCCCGCCGTCCGAAACGCCCAGAAAATAGCGTTTCCCCGTCACATCGTCAGTCATGTATTTTGCATCGTCTGCTTTCCTGTCTGTGTATGCGAAAATGTCCGTTGCCCTGCTGTTCGGGTCGTAAACAGCTTTTGTCATATCCGCCGCACCAATCGCTACTACTTTTTTATCCACATAATCCACAGTTGCGGGGTGATAAGGCAGTGTCGGGTGGTATTCCTCTGTGTTGTCGCGCGGCAGCGTATTGTCCCGCACAAACCGGACTGTCGCAGGGTGAAATTCACTTTCGGGGAAATACTCCGCTACATTATCTGTCCGTAACGTTTTATCCCATAAGCACTGTACTTTTTCTTTTTCCTCATCACTGTAATTGTTGTCGGAAAGCACTTTTTCCGCCGTTTCGCTCCCCGTCCGCCTTTCGCGGTCGATTTTCCTGTCCAAAGCCTGCTGTACCGCCGTTGATATGGGCTTGTCCGCATCCGGCGTAATGTCCAAATCTGCCAGTGCGTCCACAAATTCATTGAATTTCGGTGTTATGACTTCCTTTGCAAGCTGGTCGAACACCGCCTTTGCTTCGTCCTCCGGCAGCTCCATAGGGTTGCTCTGTGCGCTCACGCCCTTCCCCGTAAAGTCCTCCGGCGTAATTTTATATAAATCCGCGTCCATGCTTTTCCTCCTTCTATATTTGGAATCCGCAGGGCGGGCTTTGCCCGTCCGAGGAAAACAGCCGTGCGGTCGCTTCGCGACTGCTGGCCAACAGCAGGCGTAGCCTGCCATACGGCAGGTTTCAAGGCATAGCCGCTGGAACCTGTCTGTTTATTCCTCTGTCCTCCAACGCAAAGGCTTGAACGTAGTGAGCCTTTGCGTTAAATCCCTAGTCCAGATATACCTTTGCCGTTTCCAAAACCTTCCCAAACTCCGGACACTGCGGATTCCTGCACTTATATGTCAGTTCATAAAATGCCCGCGTCCCTGTATCGGGGCTTTCGTCCCCCTCAAAGCAGAGTTTTTTGTCCGCAATCATCGCTTCCAGCCCGCAGCCTTTACATTGCATTGTTCAAACCTCCCATCATATCCATCTTTCCCATGTCAAAGTCCGTTTCCGCCTGCGGCTGTCCCATGCCCGCCGCGCCAGGCGGCATCTGCATCTGTGCCTGCTGCTCCATCATCTGCCTGCGCTGTTCCAGTTGTTCCTTGATTTCTGCCGCATAGGGGTAATGCTGTCCCGCCATCATGCCCCAGAACAGTATCAGCGTTTCAATGTCAGCAGGGTCGCCGAAAGCCCCCGTCTGGAGGTTCATGCGTATCTCCTGCCACATCGCTTCGCGGTTCCCCGCCAGACTGCTGCTGTTGTCCACGCTGAAAAGGAAATCATCTATCCAGTACCATTCTCCGGCATCATCCTGCGCCAGATAGTCGTATTTGTTAAATTCTGAATAGCTGGTACTTCCGTCCACATTTTTGTGACGCACCGCCCGCGGCTCATCGGAATAGGCAAGCAGGAACCGGAACATCACCGCGTACAGGTCCGCATACATGGCATTTTTCATGATACGCTTGCTTTCCAGCCTGCCCGCGCTCTGCGCTACGGCAATCTGCTTCGCTGTTCCGCTTGTCGCCGTCCTGTCCGGTCTGCCCTGAAAGCTGTCCGTAATGCCGAGGATATTGCGCGCCTGCTGGTAGTTGGAATCAGACACAGCCTGGTCCTGCCCTGTATCTACCTGCAAATTCACCAGCCGGAAACAGGAAAGCTCATCCGGCGTTTCAACCTCAATAACCTTAAACTGCCCGTCATGGTAGGGCATTTTCGTGCGCTTGCTCTTCATGAGTACGCTACCGCCTGTGTCCAGCTTTTCCTGCACGCGGGTGTCGCATTTTTTTATCATGTTCTGCTGGTCGGCAATCTTGTCCACATCACTGTCGCCCAGCGGTTTTCCCCACGCGCTGACGTTCCGCCGCACGACAATCGGGTAAACGTCCGGCTTGTAGTAGGGTATCCGCGTTGGTTCCATCTGCGGCATCATGGCAGGCAAACCGCCCATTTGCGGCATAATCTGCTGGTCTGCACCCATGCCCGCATACTGAGGGATAATGCTCCCGTCACTTCTCGCAATATCCTCATACAGCGTGAAACTGTCCGCGCTCCGGCTTTCCGCTTTCCGGCTCCCACAGGAAGGACAAGCCGCCGCGCCCTCCTGCCATTCCGCGCCGCAGTCCGCGCATTTCTTTGCCCGCCTTGCCTGGTAGTCCTCCAAATCCTCCAGCACAACGTCATTGACCCATGTAAAACGCCCAATTCCGCCCTTATCGTTGCGGAAATAGCCGAAATGCACCGTCACTATATCGTCAGATACGCCCGTTCCGCCCCTGCTGGCAGGGTCGCTCTCCGTTTCGTTTTCTACGCTGACATGGTATTTCGCGTAAACATGCTTTTTCGTCATGCCCATATTGACAATAACAAAGTCCATATCATTTATGTCCTTTACCCCGTCCTGGAATATGACCTGCCTCGGGTGGAGGATGCTCACGCAAAGCTCGCCCCGCGTCTGGTGGGTGTGCCGTTCGCTGTCCCATTCCACAAGGAATACGCTGCCGCCCTGTACAGGGGAAATCCTTTCGTCCATATCGTTCATCGTTTCAAATGGCTGCCTGTCCGTTTCGTTGCACAGGTAATCCTCAAGCGTTTTCGCAAGCCCTTCGTATTCCTGCCGCCTTGCCGTTACCTTCGGCAGCGGGAAAGAGCTGTCTACCTGTGCCTCTATCAGCTCCGCAACGATGTTCCGCACGCCGCTTGCCTTGTCAGGCGGCTTTTTCCCTCGTTTTTTCCCTGCTGCGGCAGGCGTGGCTTCAATGTCCCGCGTACCGTTATACAGGTTCGCCCGCTGGTCCATTCTGGTAAATTCTTCGGCAAGCGCGGTTTCATTTTTCCTGAGCCGCTCGTTCCATATGTCAATCTTCATGGCCGCTTTTGGCGGCTGTGCAGCAAGGCTCTGCCCTGCCGTTTTGCCGTCCTTTTTTTTCTGCAATGGGTATCCTCCTTCCTTTGCGTTAGGGCTTTAGCCCTTATAATTGCCGTTTTCTGTATACTCTAACGACAACATGTATATCCCGAATGGCTCGTTGTACCGCTCATTCCGCAAACTGAACGCCACCTTGTCAACCTTCTTGATTTTTATTTTCGTCCCCATCGTGCGGGGCGTATCGTCCGTTGAAAAGTTTATCAATTCAAAATTGATATGCGTAAAATCAAAGTACATCGCCCGCGCGCCGCTGTTGAAAATCTCTCCCCAAACGCCTTTGATTTGCGCATAGACGCTCACGCCCGTTGCAATGGCAGGCGCAAGCATCACGTCCACGCGCCGGAAGTTCTTATTCTTGTAGAACAGTTTGCCCATCAGCTCCGGCGTGTCCCATCTGGCGGGTATCGCCGCGCCGTCATCGTTATAGCTTTTCTGGTTGGTTACATCGTCATAAAAACGGAATGTGTTCCCCTTCTCATCGCCGAAGCAGAGCCGTCCCTCCGCGTCCTCCCAGAACACCCGCGCGGGGACGTTCTCCCAGAAGTAGCATTCATACTGGAAACGGCTGTAAGGGCTGTTTTTCTCATACTGCTTTTGCAGCCCGTCCAGAAGGTAAACCCGCCCTTTGCCTGTGGAAAGCAGGTAAAAATCCCGCCATACGAACGCGAAGCTGTCCGCAAGGTCTTTTTCCGCCGCCAGTGCGTTGTTGATGAAAAAGCTCCTGTTCTGGCTGTATTTCTCGCCCGTCAGGTCTGCCGCTGTGATAGCCATAACGCCAACGTCCGTCAGGAACAGCGGTTCACTGCCCAGATAGCCGAACGCATATTTTCCCAGCGCGCCCCTGCCGGAGAGCGTCCCCACAATGGGGAATACCGCCGTTTCCGTAGTGCTTTTGCCGTCCGCGCTTGCCTGCGTCTGTATCTCGCCCTTGCGCAGTATCACGTTGCGCCCTTCCTCGGCGATGTTCTTATGTACGGCAAGGCGGTCGTTGATAATGCTGTACCCGACAATTGCGCTGCCGTCCTGCCCTAAGACGCTGTACCAGAGGTCGCCCCAGAAAAACCCGTCTGCCATCCGGCAGTACCAGTCCTGATTGGGAAAATCGGGATTCCCGCTGATAAACATTCTGTCCATACTGCCGTTTACACCGAAAAGCGATACAATACGGCATTTGTTGATTTTATCCGCATAACCTTCTCTGGCTTTTGCCGCTGTGATTTCCACATTGTCATAGCCTTTTACTGGGCTGTTTCCCGGTGCGGTTTTGAAAGTGACGGTTCCCGCTTTCCTGTCTACTGTGAAATCTGTCCCTTCTTTTTTGTCCGTCCATTCGCCCTCTTTTGTCATGATGCGGACTTCCACCTCGTCAGCGTCCAGGTCCTTTGTCGTAAGCTGATAAACTGTCGCACTCCCGTTGCTCAAAAAACTTTCTTTCCATTTCCGTCCCAGAAGGTTTAGCGGTTCCAGCGTTTCACCGCCGCCGCTGGGGTTTCTGGAAACAATGATTGTTGGGATATACGCAGCATCTTCCAGCGTTTTTACCATAAATTCTTTTTCCGGCTTTTCCTCTTTTTCTGCGTCGCCGTCCGCCGCTGTTTTTTCCGGTGTTTCCTCTGTTTTTTCTTTTTCAAATTCGCCGTAACAGAGGGCTTTTTTCCCATCGAATATGAACAGCTTGCCGTAAAACTGCCTGCCACAGCTCCGCTCATCTGCCATACCTTCATAGATTTTTTGACTGTCTAAATATAACGCAGTCCCCGCATGAACCAATATTTTTTCAACCATTTTAGGAGGGCTGGGTGTCTGCCCGTCCCCCTCTGGTGTTTCAGGGGTTCCGCCGCCGCTGTCTGGATTTTCCAGTGTTCCTTCCCTGCTCTCCGGCTTTTTCGGTGTTTCTCCGCCGCCCTCCGGTTTTTCTGTGCTTTCGCTGTCCGCCTCTTTGTCCGGTACAGGCACCAGCAGGCGGTGGACGCCGTTAATCCTTCCTCCATATGTTCCCGTCTTTTCATAGCCCTGCCGCTTGCGTACCTTCCCCGGAACATCGCGCATCATGTTCGGTGCGTTCGGGCTTCTTGTAACTGCCACGTTGGAAGGGGAAGAATTTAAGTCCACGCCCTTAAATTCATCAATCTTTACTACGCTCCGCGCTGGGCTGGAAGGGATTGAAAATCTGCCCATCGGTCGCTCCTTTCTGTCGCTTAACAAAAAGGCTCACTTCGTTCAAGCCTTTTTGTTGTTATCGTTGGTATGAACAGATACGTTCCGGCGGCGTTTTACGCCTTGAAACGTCCTGTTCTCCTCAAGCAGGGGAACCCCGCTTTGCGGATTTCACTCAGGGCTTGCAGCCCTGAAACCCTGCCAGGTTACTGCATATAGTTGTGCAGGGTTTTGTTATTGGGGTGCAGGGGGCGTTTAGCCCCCGCCTTTATTCCGCAGGCGGAATTCATTTCCGGCGAGGAAAAACAGCAGGTTTCGAGGCGCAGCCGCTGGAACCTGTCTGTTTATTCCTCTGTCCCCCAACGCAAAGGCTTGAACGCAGTGAGCCTTTGCGTTATTTAGTACCAGCCCTTTTGGCTGTAAAACCCTCCGCCATTGCCATTGTTCCGGCTGTCTGCCGTCCTGCCGCTCTGCTTCAGTTCTTCCAGCCATGTCATAAATTCATTCATGTATATCTGGGCTATGCTGATGTCATCGTCCTTGTAAAGCTGACCCGCCATATAGAGCGCGATCATGCTTGCCTCCTCCGGGTGCAGTTCAATCACAGTATTCCCCGGCATTTCCTTCGTTACCTTCGGCGGGTATGCGTTGTACCATATGCGGAATGTCCCGCCCGCTCCTTCCGGCAGGAGCAGAACGCCCGCACCTTCCGTCCGGTAATCCTGATACAGCCCATAGTCATCCACACCGCCGTGATAGATTTCCTCCAAACTGTAAAAATCCGGCGCAATTTTTTTCAGGTCGTATCCGTTCCAGCCGCCTATGCTGAAATCCGGTTTTGTCCTGTCCATGCAGTCAAAATCCAGTGTCACGCACTTTCGCAAGTACCGCCCTGCCGTTGTAAGAATCAGCATTGCTTCATTCGCAGCAGCGGGCATACTTTTAATATACTGCTGTGTGTTGCTGTCCTGTGTCAGCGTGTCGCCCTTTATTTCAAAAATCTTTTGCAGGCAGGTAATGCGCAGGTCGTCCCAAGTCAAATAAAAGCCCTCCTTTTTCGTCTGCCCCAATCTGCGGGGGGAAATGGGGGGAAACTCCCCCAATTTATCCCGCAAGGCTGGTTTTGCCCACTCTTTACGGCAGACTGCCACAGCCACCGCCGCGCAAAGAATGGTGCAAACAACCGCCGCGCTCTTTCTGCGCTTAGTTTTTTCCTCATTCCAACGCCGTACCATCTGTGAAACCCTCTCCGCAAAGTGCAATCCCGCGCCAGTTGTTGAAACCTGCACCGAATCTTGCCCTGCCGCTGAATACATTCGCATCGGTGTTGTTGTTAATGTAACTGCGTACTGCCAGCGGCACTCTGTCAATCCAAGGCAGACACATATAATCCTGCAAGAACTGGCTGTCCGCCATGAAGAAATACGGTTTCCCGCTCATCGTCGGGGGCAGGTAATTCCATACCAGCACATTCCAAAGCCCGACCTGAAAATTCCACGCATTATTACTGCTGTCAGGGTCAAGCTCCGAACCGACCGCCGCAAATACTGCACGCTTCATTGCGCCTGAATTGGGGATAATGATGGTATCAGGCATTACGTTCAGCAGGTTCCCGTCATCGTCCGTAAACTGCTGCATTTTCTCCTGCATCGTGTCCATTACACTCTGCCCGAAAGCCGCCTTGAACAAATTGCTCTGCGTATGCTTGCCCCCTTTTGTCGCGCTGGGGTGCGCCGGGTTGAACAGAGCGGTCTTGTCTGCACATGTCGCATCGTATTCCTTGCCGCCAAACGTAACCGTCTTTTTAATGCCCGCCGCCAACAGGCTTGCGCCGAATCTTTCGCGCGTTCTGTTGTAAGAAAGCGTAAACTGCTTGACGCGGCTTTTTATTTTGCCAATCTTCGCGTCTTCTACCATTTCCTGTGTCACAGCAAACTGGGATTTCCATGTATCAGGTTCAATCGCTTTTGCAAATCCTTCCTGAAATCCCGTTTCAGGATACGCCCCATTTTCCCCAACAGGAGAGAAATCGCCCAATGCCGTTTCAATGGTGTATTTCTCCGAATGGTTCTTGCTTTTGTCCATGTAAAAAATTTTGTCAATCAGGCTCTTTTCCTGAAAACTTTCTACCGCCTGCATGATGATTGCCTTAATCGGCTCCTGGCTTTTGCCAAAAATAGAATCATTCACGCCGCTTGCCTTGCTGAAAATAATTCCGCTCATTCTCATTCACTCCTTTGTATTTATGCCTTTGCCGCTTCTGCCGCAAATTTCCCTGTTGCTGTCTTGTTTTCCTCGTCAACGCCCAGCACTTCAAACGTCCCGCCTGCCGTTGCTGTAACCTGCAACCCGTCCGTATGCAGCGTAACCCTATCGCCGATTGTCGGCTTTGCCGTATAATCCGCCTCGAATACCGTTGTATGATGTACCGGGAACGCGGGGACATACCGCACATCGCAAGGGCCGGCACAAATATACTCCGGCAGCTCCGCCGCGCCGCATTTCGTTGCTTTCCCCTCCGCCAGCTTCAGTGCCTCACCGCGGCTGTACGTTTCCCCCTCCGTAATCGGAAGGTACACAAACGGCTCCATATTGTCGATTTCTCTATGATGGATTTTGAACATTTCCGTTTCCTCCTTTAACCTTTCGCATTAACGCGTTTCCAGATTTCAAGGCGTTCCGCGTCGTCCTTCCCAATGTCGAAAGTCCTGTATTCCTCCAGGATTTCCGCAGGCATTTCCGCGCCGCCCTGCCCGCCGTTGTTCGTCTGCCGCAGGTGCGCCCTGCCGTTTACCTCGTTCATAACGCCCTGCCGCACAGCTTTACTCTGCTTTGCCTTGATTTCATTCAAATGCGTTGCCGCGTATGCCGTTTTTAAGCTGATGGGGCCGCTCTGCCAAAGGCGCAGCGTTTCCATGCCCTCGGGCGTGTTCATAAGTTCCCGCGCCTCTTTCAGCCCGCAGTCCGGGAACTCCTGCAAAAGCGCGGCAAACTCCTGTGCCATAAAATCGTTTGCCTGCCTCTGCTGTTGTTCATGCAGCATTGCATTAGCCTGCTGCACAACCGGATGCCCACTGATTGCGTCATTCAGGATATTCCTGTCAATGCCGCTTTCCCTGAGCCGCCGTTCCTGTTCCTCCGCCGCAAATGCCTGCTGGTAGGCGGCAAGCTCCGCCTCCGTTGTAATCGGCCGCCCCGTATAAGGGTTTGTCATGCCGCCGAACTGGCGGGCAATCGCCGCATCAATCCTCTGTTGTACAACCGCGTCAACATCAGGGAGGCTTGCCCTCCCGCCCTGCTGTCCGGCTGGCTGCCCTCCATCGTCCTGAGCCGCGCCGGGTCCATTGTCCGGCTCCCCGCCAGTTTCGCCGCCGTCCGGCTCCGTTCCCTCATCATCGAAAAAACCTTCCCATAAATCATTGTCCTCAATGCCGCCGATCCCAGCCGTATCTTCCGGCATAATGCCGCCGGATGTGCTATTAAAATCTGCCATATCCTGTTGTCCTCCTTTTTACTTGCCTTTGCCTGTCCTCAAATCATTTCCGGTCTGGCTTTTGGGCTTTTTGCCGCTGTCCGCGCCCTTCGGGGCTTTCACTTCCATGCTCCCCGCCCTGCTGATGTTCAGTCCGTTTTTGCTCATGCTCCTCACCTCCTAAAACCGCAGATTATTGATTGCCTTTTCCTTCTTCTGCTGGTCGATACCGATGTAGCGTCTGGTTATGCTTGGGTCGTCATGCCCCAGAACCTCCTGCACCATCACAATATCGCCGCCAGTATCCATATACAGCCAGTAGGCAAACGTCTTTCTCAGCGTGTGGCAGCTCAGGCTGTCCTTGTAGCAGACCGCCTCAGCCGCCTGATTCAGTATCTGCCATACCCGCACGCGGGAAATCGGCTTGTTCTGCCTGCTCCTGCTGTTCCGGAAAGCAAATTCGTAGTCCTTCCGGCCCTTGAAATACTGCCTGTATATCTTCTGCAAATGCGGGTTGATTGGCAAAAGCACCGTATCACCCGTCTTGCGCTCCGGTATGGCAATGCGCTCCTTCCCCCGTAAATCGCGCACGCGGTACTGCAAAATGTCACTGATACGCCGCCCCAGATAAATACCCGTCATAAACAGCACATAGTCCCGCTCATTGCGCCCCATGAGGTAATCTCCGATATCTGAAATGATTTTTTTATCTTCAATCGGCATCACATATTTCAATTCATTCACCACCTTCCTGTCACGCTGTCTTGTGTCATTGATGAAAACTAAGTTTGTTGTTGGGGTGCTGGGGGCGTTTAGCCCCCGCCTTAACTCCGCAGGATGGGCTTTGCCCGTCCGAGGAAAACAGCGCGTCGCCGCTTCTGCGGCTCGCGTCTGTTTATCCCTCTGTCCCTCAAGCAAAAGCCTTGAAGATGTGCAACATCTGAGGCTTTTGCTTAACTGGGCTCTCCCCATTTCATGATAAGCCGCTTTTTCCCTTCCTCATTGGCGTTATAATAATCCTCCCACATATCCGCGTGCCATTTCACTTTTTTCCCGCCAGCGTCCGCCGCCTTGCCTGCCTCCGCCTGCATCGTCTGCTGTCCCCGCGCCATAAGCGCGATCCCCAGCCCCAGCAAAAGGTCGTCATGCTCGTTTATTTCCGCCTCGGCGCGTCCCTTTTCATTACGGATAAAGGTCAGTGCCTCCCCCAGCGTATCCCTGTCATGGATACTGCCGATGTTGTCCCGCATACACTCAACCAGCTTTGCCACCAGCACAGGCCGCGTCATGCCGTCTGTGCGGAAACCGTAGGACTGCCGCAGCTTTCCGGTGTATGTGTCGAACACTTCGCGGACATACAGCCGCGGGTACCGCAGGTATTCCAGAACCTTCTGCGGGTGCGTGGAAAAGTTGACTTCCAGCGCAATCAGGGCAGTGTTGTAGTACATGCCCAGACAATAGACCTGCTTTGCGTAGTCGTCTTCATCGCAGTTCTGCCAGCGCAGCCGCGCCATCTGCTCCCCAGTAATGTTGTCTATGACCTGTGCTGTAAAGTAGTCGCTGCCCTCTCCGGCAGTATCCCCGCCGATGGTATACGGCCTGCCTGCTTGCGGCTCCTTGAAAACCAGAATTTCCCCGCGTTCATCTTCCGCAAAAGCACTGTCCCATATCAAAATGTGCCTCAATCCTTCCGCTTTCTCTTTGTATGCAAAGCGTCCTCTGCGCGGCTCCGGCTCCTGCTTCACCGCCGCCAGCCGCAGCAGTATCGCCGCCCTGCTGAATACCGCCGCACCCGTTGCAATGAATGCTTCTTCCGGCGTTGCGGGATATTCCTGGTGGAAATACTCCAAATCCCCGCCGCAGTTGTTCCGTATGCACCACCGCCGCCACATGATTTGTTCGTCATCCAGCCCGAAAGCGGCTTTCAGCTCTGTTTCCTCTGCTGTCAGCTCTTCCCCGTAGTAGGGCATGCGGTACTCCTCCATTTCGTACCATGCCGCAAAGAACGGTACAAAATCATTCAGCCCTGCGGCGGCATCGTCCCAAAGTTTCTTAAAAAAGTTGAAGCCGTTCGCCGTACTTTCGATAATGACAAGGCTTTCCGGCGTGTTGGGGACTGCCTGCATTAACCCCGCCAGCGTTTCCGCAATATCCCCGGGCCAAAAGGCAAGCTCGGAGGCGTGTACATTCGTCAGCGTATCCGAACGCCCTACCCCCTGCCCGCCTGCCGTAGCGCATTTCATTCTGCTCCTAAGCCCCGGCTTTCTCTCCTTCTCCCGCGCGTTTTTCGTAGGGTTTTCAAAGATAAGCTCCTTTGCGTTGCTGTTCTTCAGCATCGGGCGGACAGGGTTTTTCTCCTGATACAGTTTTGACATGCGGAAAAGGTTTGCCGTTGCTTCGTCCTTGTGCGTGATGATGAAGCTGCTGACGTTCTTCCGCGTGGCTGTCCGGTAGTAAATGAGTGCCTCCGTCAGCGTGGAAAAGCCCATTTGCCGGCTTTTTAGTATGACAACGCGGATCGGCTTTCCCGCCTTTTCCTGCTGGCAGATGGTTTCATAAAGCCGCTTTTGCGCGCTGTTCAGCCGGAAAGGCACGATTTTTCCAGTCTTGTCCTTGATTTGCAGAAAAGCCTCCATATATTTTTTTGCATCGCGCAGCACATCATACTGTTTCACTTGCATCCCTCTTTTCCGCAGCATCCAAAAAGTCCTCGACCGTTGCGCCCTCCGCCTGCCCGCTGGCGGCGTTCTCCGCTATCTTTGTGCGCTTCGTGTCGTTCGCAAGCCGCTTTTTCTCAATTTCCAGCCTGTCAGGGTCGTTCTTCCAGTCCTTCCGCGCCTTGTTCAGCAGGTAAAACTTCATTGCAGGAACGTCTGCGGGGACATGGGTTTTCTCCGTCACCTCAACCAGCTGTTCCTCTGTAATGGGCTTTCCTTCTTTGGAAAAAAGAGGCGCGCCCTCTGCCGACCTCGCGATGACTTTCACCTTGTAATGCTTTGTAACAAGTGCATCGTATCCAAGGCACCGCTGGAACAATGTTTTTTCTACCTCCGCGACCTGCTTCTTTTCCTCGCTTTTCAGAAAATCGGCACTTTTTTTCAGGAGTGCCGAAAGTGCCGGAATTTTGCTTTTCAGCTCCCGAAAAGCCGAATAACTCATATCCAGCATTTCCGCCATTTCCTTCTGTGGAATCCCCGCAAACGCCCATTCTTCAAGGCTTTTCATGTTGTTGTAAATCTTTTCCTCGTTCCTTCCCGCCACGTTTCCACCTCCCAAAAATCCGGCACTTTGCCGTTTTCAGTGCCAGAAAATTCCCGTTTAAAATTCCGTCCCCATTTTTCGGGCAAAAAGGAAAAAGGCAGAAAAAAAGCCGGAAAATCAATGTTTTCCGGCTCTTTCCCCGCGTTTTTCGTGTTTTACATATTACTATATTGTGTTAAATTTCTTTTTTCCTGCCCCTTATAAGGAAACTTCTTTTTTCCCGCCTGCCCTGCTTAACACTTCCTCAAAATGTAAAACATGGGAAAACCTGCACAAAAAAAGCCGCCCTTATCCTGGCAGCATAACCGCCAAATTCACCGGGAACGGCTCCAACGCCAAAGGGGCGCCCGCTTTCCGGCGGCGCCCCTTGCGCAAACTTTCACTTACTTATACTCTATCACAAAAAATCCGAACTGTAAAGTCCAAAACAGTCCAAATTCGTCCAAAAAAGTCCAAACTTTCAAAATCAGTACCTCTGATAGATTTCCCCGCGGTTTCCGGCGTCAATCACAAGGACAACCAGCTCGCCATGCTCCACTGTATATATGATTCGATATTCCCCCACCCGTAGCCGCAGCAGGGCATCATGCCCCTTCAATTTTTTTATATCCTCGCCATTCAGCAGCATCTCAATTGCCTTTATCACCCTGATCCGCTCATTCCGGGGGAGCTTATCAATAAATTTCTTTGCCCTTTTCTTGATAACGATTTTATACATCCTCAATCCCCCACGCCTTTTTACATTCTTCCAGTGTATAGGTTTCGTCCTTTTCCGGGTCTGGATCATCCAAATAGTCCTCATACAGCTTTTGACAATATAAATCATCCTCTATATCATCGTCAAACTGCATCCCCTTTAGAAATAAAAGGAGATTGCTTATTTTGTATTCCGGCAGCATATCAATAATTTGTTTCGCCTGTTCTCTTTCACTCATTCTCAGATTGCCTCCCTTCATCGTCTTTCACATACGCCAGCAGGTCGCCAGGCTGGCAGTCCAGCAACTCACAAATTGCTGACAAAGTCCGGGTATCAATATGCCCTCCTTCATGGATTTTCTTCCATGTAGCCTGCCCCATAACTTTATCTTTTTTTATTGTGTAACTGGTAATCCCTTTTTTTTCAAATAATGCAAGCATTTTGTCATATATGATAGGCAATTTATCCCGCTCCTTTCTTTTCATTTATAATACCACATTTCAATCACTATTTATAGTGACACATTGCACAAAAATATATCACTATTTTTGGTGACTTAGTCAATTGTGTGTCACTAGAAATAGTGATATAATGAATTCAAGAAATCAAGCAACGGACAAACGAAAGGGGATACCAAAAATGAAATACTTCCAGAATTGCAGAACAATCGAAGAACTGAAAAAAGAATACCGCCGCCTGGCACAAATCAACCACCCGGATAACGGCGGCAACCCTGAAAAAATGAAAGCAATCAACGCCGAATATGAAAAGGCGTTTAACCGTTTGAAAGACATTCACAACAAAGCCGCCGAAGACGACACCACAGGCAAAAAGCGCAAAATGAACGAAACCGCAGAGGAATACATGGAAGTCATACAGAAAATCATTACCTTCTCCGGCATCGTGATTGAGCTTTGCGGCTCCTGGGTTTGGGTCAGCGGCAATACATACGAATATAAGAACGCTTTCAAAGCGGCAGGTTTCCGCTGGGCTTCTAAAAAGAAAATGTGGTACTGGCGCAGTGAAGCCGATGCAACCACCAGCCCGTGTGGCCGCTTCGCGGCTGCTGCAACAGCGGGCAAAGCCCGCTATACGGCGGGAAAATGTCCATGCAGCAGATCAGGCAGAAATACGGTTCCGAAATCCTCGAAACCGAAATCAAAAAAGTTACCGCCTAAACATTAAAACGGCCGCCCGCCCCACCAGGGGACGGAGATGAATTTATGCGCATCATACCTAGCGGCTATGCCGCTGGAGCAGCCGCCAGAGGCGGCCACATTCACAGGAATTATCTTGACTTAGACTAAGATAAAGCGGGATACAGTTGTATCCCGCTTTATCTATTCTCTCCCGCTTGCGGAAGTTTGCTTCGCAAACCGGCTGAAAGCCGCCTATTTTGGTTCCGCAGCTGTCGTTTTGCCTGTACCGGAAAGTTTCCGCATTGCCGTCGTTTCCAGCATAAAGCATTTACTACGGCTGATTCCTGTTTTCCTTGCGACTGCCGACCATGAAAGCCCCTCTGCATACCGCGCCAGCAAAACGCCCCTTTCGTCCTCCGTCAAGCTCTCCGCCATGCGCCGCTCTATCTCCGCGCTCCCGCAAAGCAGCCGCCCGATCGCCGCATCATTCAGGCGGATTTCCTCCCGAATTTCGGCGCGGCGGGCAATCTCCTCGCCCACAGCATCCCCCGCCTGCCCGTCTTTCAACCGTCCGTCCGTTTTCGCGGCAGAAACCGAAATATCAGCCAGCATCCGCCGCAAAGCCGCGTTGCGTTTCCTCAGCCGTTCCGCCGCCCTGTCCCCCTCCGCCAGCTGCCGCAGCAGCCGCTTGATTTCCATTTTCTCCATTTCTCGCCCCATCGGCAGCCCCCTCCTTAGCAATCGCATCGCTTTCGCTCGCTTTGCTTGTAATTGTCAACTGGTATTCCTTCAATCGCTGATAACGGTTTTCGATCCGCTCCATAAGCTCATTGATTTTCGGGCGGGTCAGCCTGACATACTTTTCGCCGCCGCCCTTCTGTTTCCGTTCTGCATCTTCGGCACAATGTAAAACCCTCTGGTATACAATCTTTGTTTTACTCTTCCTGTCTAACTCCGCAAACATACGGCACCGCCGTTTTTGTCCCTCCATCGTCAAAGCCTCCGGCGAAGCGTCAAAGTCTGCAAGCCGCTGTCTTTCCGCCTGCAATGCCCTGTCATTATTCAGGTTTACATATCTCCGCATATCCCGCAGCAGCAGCAGTTCATCAGAAGCCGTTTTCTGTAAATCCCTTGCAATCTCTCCTAAAGCCATCTTTCCTACCTCCATTCCTTGTGGCGAGGCTTTGCCTCCTGTTGCAGCAGTCGCCTGTATAACGGCAAAGCCGCTGTTAACAGCCGCCTACTGCGGCCATGTTGGCAATTTCTCATTTGTCGGGCGGAAACCCGTTTTTTCCAGACTGCGGAATGTCGTGCAGCGCGGCAGCCATGCCAGTTCTACAACCCCTGTCGGACCGTTCCGCTGTTTGGCTATGTTAACTTCGGCAACGCCCTGCCGCTCCGTATCAGGGAAATAATATTCCTCCCTGTAAAGCAGCATCACCACGTCCGCGTCCTGCTCAATATCGCCGCTGTCCCGCAAATCGGAAAGTATCGGTCTTTTATCCGGCCGCTTTTCACAGTCGCGCGTCAGCTGGGAAAGTGCAAGCACAGGACACCGGAAGTCCTTCGCCAGCTGTTTCAGTTCCCTGCTGATAACGCCGATTTCCCGCGTCCGGTTTTCCGCCTTGCAGCGAATCAACTGCAAATAATCCACCACGACCAGCCGCAGCCGGAACCCCTGTGTCCGGTATCCGTGGCAGGCGGCGCGTATCCTGTCCGGCGTCATGCCGCCCGCATCGTTGAGTATCATCCGCCCAGACCCGCTTTCAAAATCCGCGCTGTTTTTCTCAATCTCCGCCAGTGTCCGCAGCCAGCTTTCATCGTTCGTGCCAACGGAAAAGCAGTCGTTCTCAACGTTGTACTCCGAGCTGTACCCGCGCCCGCCGAGTGCCTTTGCGGGCATTTCCAGCGAAAAGAACGCCACGCGCTCCCTGCCGGAAAGCGTCCTTTGCGCGTTGCGGGCAATGTCCAGCGCAAGCGCGCTTTTCCCCATCGAGGGACGCGCCGCCAGTATGTTCAAATCCCCGTCCCGCAGGCCGCCCAGCATGAAATCCAGGTCGCGGAAACCCGTTTCCAGCCCGACAATGGCTTTCCCGCTCATGCGTATCCTGTTCAGCTCCGCTATGTATTCGCCCGTTGCGTCCGCCAGCGTTTTCACCTCCGCCGCGCCGTAGCCATCGCCCGAAATCCCCGCAGCCACGCGCCCGATTTCGCCGCTGTCCTGCCTGTATGCCGCCTGCATCAGCTCCCCGCAGGCGCGGATACACCGCCGGAAATATGCAAGCCGCTTGATTTCCTCCGCGTAATGCCGCAGGTTGACGCTTGTCCCGACACTCCCCGCAATCTGCGCCAGCGTGTCAAAGCCCGCCTGTTCCGCCGTTCCAAGCCGTTCCATTTCCCCCCAGAGCGTCACAGCGTCCACAGCCGCGCCCGCTTTCCGCACAGCCTCCGCCGCCTCAAAGACGGCGCGGTTCGCGGGGTAATAAAAATCCGCCGCCGAAACCAGCCCGCAGCCTGTGTTTGCCGCCTCCGCGTCCAGCATCATGCAGCCCAAAAAAGCCCGCTCCGCGCTTAGGCTCGATGGCGGCGCAGTCCTGCCCTCCGACATACTCAATCACTCCCTTCCGCAAGCCTCCGGCGGCGTTCCAGCGCATCATCGGGCGGAACTATTGGCGGAGTAGGCGGCAGTGTAGGCGGCGTTTGCGGATGCAGGGGCTTATACTCATTTTCCCACCCCCCGGCATTCAGCCAGCTTGCCGGGTACGGGATAAATTCACCCGCCGCCTTTGCCCATTCCACGCTTGCCTTTGCCCGCTCCAGCCCCTCCATGATGGCGGCAAATTTCTCCGGCGTGACCTTTAGCTTTTTCCATGCCTTTATAGCGTCCTGTTTGTTTTTCCGGTTCGGGTAGGCTTCCCAGAAAGCGGCAAACATTTCCGAAGAAAACGCCAAAGAAATGTTTTTCTTCTCCTTCTCCTTCTCCTTCTCCTTCTCCTTCAGGATTGTCCCTGCTTGTCCTTCGCTGTCCTCAGTTGTCCCTGTTTGTCCTTCGCTGTCGCTCGCTTTGCTTATACCTGCATTTTCACTGCCGGACTGCGGCAACAATGGCAAAAGCCCTGCCTCGTCCAACAAGCCTAAAAGCGTATTGGATAACTCCGGTGACTGCACATTTTTCAAATCCGCCGCAACCGCACGCTTTACGCCTGTCCCCTTGTTCCAGTTCTCCGCGCCCCAGCCCAAAAGCAGGACTTCTCCCGTTTCCGCGCAGTAGGCAATATAGCCGCTTTCCACCATGCGGGACAGCAGCTTTTCCAGCGTTTCTTTGTTGTATCCCGTTTCGTCCATTGCCCGCCGCATACGGAACGGGTAACAGCCCAGCGTGTTCACGTTCGCATTGGTACGCAGATAAAACCAGAAGTATTTTTCTTCCGGCGTCATTTCCCGCGCCTCGTCCGTTTCCCAAAAGGAACGTTCTATTTTCGTAAATTCACCCATTGCAAAACCTCCCGTTTATATTTCATCAGCAGTATGGGCTTGGTATATATCTTGGCATCCATGCGTTAGCAATCCACATCAGCCCTATACCATTCATACGGCGTAGTTTTCCGTCAACAAATATCCCTTCAATGCTTTCCATATCCCCGCCGTAATATCGGCACGAAACCCACACTAATTGTCCATTTTCCGGCATCCTGTCCTCAACTGCAATCCACCCACCACTATAATACCTATCTAACCTCTCCACATTCACCGCCGCCAGCTTTGCGGATGGGTTTCTATGGTGTCGGCGGCTTCGTTTACTATTTCAAAATACTCTTCTTTCCACCGAAATACATTATCCAAATCATATGAACTGTAGCCAATATGATATTGTTTGTCTGATAAATCGAAATATTTAATTTCATAATACGGTTTTTCAGTTGTACCATGTACAACAATTTCAATATTTTCTGCCTTTACTTTTTCAAACACATTCGGTTGTATTGAACTCATTTCCTTTACCTGTTCGCTAATTCTCATTTCAAAATCCTCCAATCACATTTATTCAACTCCGTATGGGTCTTCTGGTTCCCAATCAGCTCTAAGCTGACAATCTTTGCATTTTTCTTCGTCCCTTCCAATACAAAGTGGGTATGGATTATCTTTTTCTGGTATAAAACAATCTGGATGATTTCCTTTATCACTCATTCCCTCAATCCTTTCTCTCCAAATTTCCGCGCCTATTCAGACCAATCAATAGCTTGCCCACAATTTTCGCAATGTTTATGCGATTTTTGAGAATCATTCCAAGGCGGATAATGAAAACATGAAAAATATCTTCTTCGCAGCAAGAACACTTAACATAAACATAATCCCCTATCTGTATCTTTCCTTTGTTTTTCGATTTAATAAGAGGTTTCTTTCCCCTCTGCTTTTCCATTGCCTCCCGACATTCCTCGGCTGTGCCGATTGCCTTGTATTGTTGGATTTCCCTTAATGCTTTAACCGAGGCTGCTATCACAAGATTATTGACCTGATAGTCAATCCCTTTCCCTCTCATATCTTCTTGATACAATAATTCTTCAATCGCTTCATTCTCCGTCATTCCACAGCCTCCGCCTTTCCAATCTCCGCCAGCACATCGGTTCTCTGCGTATAAAACCGCCCCTCCGCCGCCTTTTCTGCCTTTCTGACATCTCCCAGCAGCTTCTCCAATCCAAAAACAACCTTTCCGTTTTCCTCCAGCCAGTCCATAACAGGCTGCAACTGTTCCCGCCTGTCCTTTGCCGCCCGCCGTTCCTGCCTTACCTGCGCCAGCTTCTTTGCCGCCCTTGCGTACTCGTGGTATGTATTTTCATAAAGCTCCAAGCTGTGCAGCAGGTCCTGCGTTGCGTCATTGGCTTCTTTTTCGCTGGAAACGGCAATATTGTAATCTGTTTTTGCTTCACGCAGGAAATCCAAAAATCCTTCTATCTGCTTACTGGTTTTCAAGTCACCGCCTCCCTACTCCCATAGCCGCATCTGCGCAGCCTGCATCGAAATGTCCCTGTCAACCTCCTCAATGGTTTTGCCATATTTAAAGCCATAAGAAACAAGGTTCTCCGTTTTTCTCAAATCAAGCAGCCTTTGCCACAAGTCCGGATGCCTGCGCTTAAACTCCGCAAATTCTGCATCCCTGCAATTCGGGCAGAACCAACAGCCGTTTCTATTAGAAAACTGATATGCAGGACTATAAAGCCCGTATTTTTTGCATAATGCTGCCGCATCTGCCTCCGTATAGCCATACTTCTCCAGCAGGGAAACCTTTGTTTTCCCGTCCAGCCGTTCCAGCCGCTTTTCTTCATCCGCCGCAATGCCAACATATTGAATTGCGTCACCAGTATTTTTTAGAAATCTATTCAACGGGTCCATTTTGCACTCCCTATTGATTATACATTTTCCGCCCATCGGGAAGCCCCTGAACTTGCCATTGTATCCAACTGTTTTCGACCGCCTTATCACATGATAAAAGCGATCCAAGTATGTCTTTTTGCCCCGCACCACATGGACTGGGACGCCGTTCCCCTCCAACCATGGTATCATGCGGTTATAAACGAAATCCCTGTGTTCCGGCACTTCCCCGCTGGTTTCCTTATCAAACATTACCTCGCAGTAAGCCGCCATGTCCAGCGGCTCCCCATGCTCCAACGCAAGGATAGCCGTCGCCATGCTGTCCTTGCCTCCGCTGATGCAGAGGATATGTTTTTGCTCCATTTCACCACCTAATCCCGTCCTTCGTGGCTTTCCCGCAGCTCAAAAATGACCTGACACAGCTTTTCGCAGACTGCGGATGCCGCTTTATCCTCTGCCAGTTCTCGGACATACCTTTTCCCGCAGATTATGTGGCCGCCTTTGGCGGCTGCACAGCGGCAAAGCCGCCATGTTGGCAGGTCAATTTCCGCACATTATCCCATACCTGCCAGGAATAAAAAGGGTGTCCAAACGCATTTGCCATAATAGAGTTTCGCGCGCATTGCCCGCTCCTGCTGTCCGGAGAATTGAACCATTTTTCCCGTGCTTCCTGCAATATCGCGCCGTTGTGTCCCTTCATAAACATCAGCTTGTATTTTTCTTCCAGCCGCTTTTCCAGCTCGTCTATGATTTCCCGTTTTTCTTCTTTCGTCATTCAATCCCCATCCTCTCCGCTATTGCCTGTATCACAGGCACAGTCACGCCGTTTCCCGCCTGCCTGTAAAGCTGGCTGTCACTGTTCACCAGCGCGGCGCGCTCAAAATAAACGTCCTCCCATCCCTGCAAACGGAAACATTCCCTCGGTGTCAGCCGCCGTATGGCAACATAGCATCCATATTTTGCATACCATACCGCATAGGCAAAGCCGCCATCCGGCAGCCCGACCATCACCCCATGCCTGTCCTGCGCAGTCAGCGTGAACATTGCTTCTCCATTCTCCTTGAAACGCCGCCCCGTGTGGCCGCCTTCGGCGGCTGCAACAGCGGCAAAGCCGCTATATGTCTGCCGCTTCTCCACCCTTTCCGGCGTAAGTACAGGGACAGCAACGCCGCTCGTTTCTCCCTTTCTGCCGCATACTCCTTTATTATACCTCGCCTGCAAACTGAACGCCGTTTCCGAAACCTCAAGCCCCGCCCCATAGCTCATATCGCAGAACGCGGGCAGAATAACACTCGGCTCTAGCCCGCCGCCCTCCATACTATTAAGACACGGCGCAATCCCATTAGAATCATATATCCTTCCCTGGTTCGGGTTATCCCGCTTCTTCGTTGGCATAAAATTCCCTATTTGAAGAATAGTATTTTCTCCGTCTGTTCCCTCGACAGGAAATACTTCGCGGGCACATCGTCCTCTAAGATGTCCCACAATGAATACGCGCTCCCTGTTCTGCGGGACGAATCCGGCAGAATTGATAACCTGCCATTCTGCATCGTACCCGCTTTCGTCCAGCGCAGAGAGAACGGCAAGGAAATCCCATCCCCCGTTGATACTAAGCAGATTTTTAACGTTTTCAATGAATAAGTACATGGGTCTGTCTTTTTCTTCGATGTCCTGAATAAGCCGGATAATTCGGAAAAAAAGACTGCTCCTGTTTCCTTTGAATCCTGCCTGCTTTCCGGCAACGCTGATGTCCTGGCAGGGAAATCCAAAGCACCAGCAGTCGGCCCTCGGTATGTCCTCTGCGAAAATCCGTCTAACATCATTTTCGTACCATTCCCCATGTCGGTACTCCTCCTTCCCCGCCTCCGCCACACGCCTGTTTTTCGGCAGCGCGGCAAGCCGCTCCCTGTCCTCGTCCGTCATACAGTGCATCGCGGTATAGCTTGCCATGGCAAACTTGTCAAATTCACAGAAGCCGATGCACTTGTGCCCTGCAAGCTCCATTCCTCGCCGGAATCCTCCAATTCCGGCAAAGAAATCAATAAATGTCAGCATATCATCACCGCCCTGTATCAGAACGGCAAATCATCGTCTTCCATGTCCTCATCAATCTCATAGAAGCCGTCTGTATTTTCCTTCATTCCCGTATTCTGCGCCGCTGGAGCCTCCCCCGCCCCGCTCACGTCCTTAGAATCGCAGAAATGGTGCTTGCTTACGATAATGTCAAAGCTCTTGCGCTTTATCCCGTCCTTGTCTGTGAATATCCCTGTCTGTATGCGCCCTTCAATGCCGATCCGCATACCCTTTTTTAACCACTTCTCCGCAAATTCCCCGCTCTTGCCAAAGGCAACGCAGCCGTATGGCCGCTTTGCGGCTGTTGGCCAGCAGTTCGCGGAGCGAACCGCACGGCTGATAAAATCTGCCTCCGGGTGTTCATTGTCCTTTTTTACCGCGCGGTTGACCGCCAAAGTATAACGGGCAACAGCCAGGGGAACACTCCCCTGGCTGTACCTCACTTCCGGGTCGCGCGTCAGCCTGCCTATCAACTGAACCGTATTCATGCGCGCCCCTCCTTTACTGCATTAAAATAACCGCTTTGCTCTCAATTTCCTCTTTCAGCCTGTCTTCCAGGTATTCATAAACAGCATTCTGCGCATCCAGTTTCCATGCGCCGCCGTCCGCCTCAAACAGCGCGCACGCCCCGCCCTCTCTCATGCGGAAAATAAACTTGCTTTCCGGCTGTTCGACTTCAATAAACGTGCGGTACGGCCTCAACGTAACAGGATTTGGCACTTTGACCTCTGACACCGATGCAATGCCAGTCCGTACCGTTGTCACCTGACTTACGCCATCGTCCGCCGTGTTCCGTACAGCTTCATCCTTCAAATTGCCAACAACTTTCAGCATAATGTCCCTATCATCGTTTTGAAGGAACATACTTTGCAGTGCGATATTAAAATTTTCCGCGTCATGATATACGCCAGACTTGAAAACTGGCGTTTCCGCCGTTGCCCGCATGAAAATTTCCCGCTCCTGCCAAACCTCAAGCGCAAGGCTTTTGATAGAAACTGCTGCATGGTTCTCAATCTGCACCAGCAGAGGCTCACCCTCAAAACGGCACTCTGCGTCACCAATCTCTTTTATGTACGTCACTATGCTTTCAAGGCTGTGTACTTCCAGTGTCGGAACAAGCGGCGGCTTTACAGGGTCAAGTTCCTTGTCCGCGTATTTCCTGCCCTCAACCTCTATCAGATTTGCCCCGCCAAGCTCTATAAGATACTCCAATGCTTTTTTAATCATAGTATGTCCTCCTTTAGACTGTCGCACTCTGCCTCTGTTTCTGTAAATCAATCACACTGGGCTTGTCCTCCGCCGCTTCGCCCGCGGCTTCTTCCAGCTCAAGCTGTCCATTCATTGCATTTTTATTCCATTCCGCCGCGCGGACGTTGCCCTGCCCGTCACCCTCAACAATCATACGGCTTGTAATCGCCGCCCTTGGCTGCAATCTGGTTTTCACTACTGCGAAAACATCCACATCCGTTCGGTCTGCCTTATGCGGCTTGAATGTCAGTTCAACCGTCAATTTCCGCGCCTTTTCCGGCTCAGTGTTCGGGTCAGCAATGTTTTCATAAACCCGCTGCATTGCCGCAGAAATCTGCTCGGCAACCGCGCCGCCCGCAAAAGACTGTATATTAAAATTTCCCATCTGCGCCTCGCTCCTTCTTCCTTCTCTCTATGTATCGCTCGACCATTTCCGCCCTGCAGCATTTTTCGTCCGGCCATTCCTCCCCCCGTTCTTTCATTTCCAGCACTGCATAGTATCTCTCAGGGTTCGCCCGGATTTCCGCCAGAGCGTTAGAATAAAAACGTTTTCGTATTTCCGCGTCCTTCTCCGCTTGGTTTGGCGCACTGCAATAATCGTCCCATATCTTAATTTTCGTGTTCCCTATCATAAATTCCCGAGCCAAACCCATTCATATCACCTCTTTTCAGCCTATGCATAGTGTTTTGTCCGTTATGTAACACCCGTTTGTCAGCTTTTCAGGCTAATATAAAAACCCGAAAAAGCCACCCTGCCGCTTCTGTAATGAAAAGAACCAGAACCGCCGCCCATGCCATACGCATGTAAATCAGCCTGTCCGCAATCTTGTCCTGGATATATTCCGGCAAGCCCCGCTGGAGCTGTCCCATCCGTCCCAACTGTTCCGCTTGGTATTCCTGTTGTTCGGCCGCTGTCATTTCGGATAAACCTTTGTATCTCTCCATTCTCCCGCCCCTTTCCGCATGTAATATGGAAAACGCTCAAAAAATATCTTCTATCAGGCAGCCCAGAGCCTTTGCAATCTTTTTGGCAATACGGACATCTGGAAAAACTGTTTCCGCCATAGCTTCGTATCGTTGATATGCTCGTTCGGTAATTCCTGCCTGTTTCGCAACCTGCTTTTGCGTCAGCCCTGCCTTTTTTCGTTGGGCTTTCAAACGCTCGTTCATTTTTCAACCATCCTTTTCTTTATCACCATTTTTTTGTATCAGGGCATCATTGCTCTCCTCCTCAAATGGAGGAAATGGAACTTCACTGCCTTCTTTTGCAAATAAATACTCGTAACCGAGGTGTGGAAATAGCTTTATAATCAAGCCTATCTCGTCTATATAAAATTTCCCATTCCGCAGTTTCGTTTCATAACTTCCTCTGCTCATTCCAAGGAATTGCCCCATTTGTTCATTTGTATATCCGTATCGTGCTTGCTCTGCCTTTAAGTTTCTAAATTTTATACCCATGTCCACGCTCCTTCTTTTCATCATCACAGGCAGAAACAGAAGCCGGGGAAATCTATCCCACCGAATGGGAAAAATCCCTTATTTTGAAATCCAGAGCCTTAGACGCAGCCGGGAAAAAAGCCCTTACAGATTATCTGGATTCGCTCCTTTCCTCCTAAAAGCATTGTTCTAAATAATCTGTCAACTATCCAGCATCTCCCATGCAATCCAGATTAACGCAAGAACCGTGCTGTCAATGTTTGTACTGTAAAGCTCCGCCTCCGCCGAAAGCCGTTTTATGATGTGCTCCGGCAGGCGGAGCGTTAATGCGCTTTCCTCTATTTCCCTTCCCAATTTAATTCCGGCAATGATATCTTTTCTGGATTCAAACACTCTTTCATTCATCAGCCCACCTCCTTCTTATACTTACTCGCCTTTGCGTCAATATCAAATTCCTGCAAGATGTTTTAAGTAAGATTCAGCCGAGATAGTCCGCCAAAACCCTTTCGGCAATCTCCCGCGCGGCTGGAATGTCCTTTTCTTTGAGGTTCAGCATATTCCTTCCGCGCGGTTTTATTTCCTTGTTGATTTCCCCAATAATCATTTGAGGCAGTTCAACGATTTCCTTTTCCGTCAAACCTGCATCTGCAGCCTTTTTCTTAATATCCGCCAACACCTGAAACCAAGGGTGTTTGAAACGCTTGTCCATCATCCCGCCTCCTTCAATTAAATTTCCGTTTCAAAATGGCAAGTGCCTTTTCCGCTTTTTCGTTCTTAGGTTCCAGCGCCCAAGCCCTGTCATAGTGGCAAAGTAAACCATCGTCATTGTAAAGGAAATAGTCTTCATCCGGCTCCCCCTCATATATCCAGAGCTTGGAAATCCGCCCGCTGTCACTGCCAAATCTGCTTGGCAGTGGGAAGTGTTCACATTCATAGTTCAGTGCCGATTGTTCTCCGCCTGTCGTAACAATAACTGTCCCCTTGCTATACATCAGCCCGCCTCCTTCGTGGTTTCTTGACATTTTCAGACAAATTGTTTATCCTAAAAAAGTAATATTCCAAATTTATAGACTAAGAAAGGATGATTTTATGTCTGATAGACTTCCCGGTGATAAAATTTATGATGATCTTCTTCACCCCTCCTTTGAAGCCGCTGGAATAATTGCCAGCCTTCCAATAAGAGCCCTGCGCGTAAAACTTGCCCCTTATGAAAAATGGATCGTCAGTGCTGAAAAAAATATACCTCTGATTGCAGAATCCGTTTCCGAAAATATTGCCAATGCAGACCCGCAAAATATCGTTACACCTGAAGCATATATTGCTGTCCCTGCCCTTCAAGGAATTTCTTATTGCATGGATAATGATGAATTAAGGAGCCTCTATGCCAAGCTGCTTGCCTCTGCGATGCAGATTGATAAAAAGGATTTCGTATTGCCCGCATTTTCTGAAATCATTAAGCAAATGAGCCCAATAGACGCATTCGTTATGCAGTTGATCCATCCTAATGATGTTTTCCCAATCGTTGATGCTTTTTATCAAAAACCAACAAAAGGGCTTTTTGCTAATCTCCCGGATTTCAGATTTCCTAGCAAAGGACTCAAAATTTTTGAAAATCTTTCCATCATGTTGGATGACACTCATACAAGGCAGGAAATCTCCATTAGTTTAGAAAATCTTTCCCGTTTGGGCTTAATTCAAATCAGTCCCGATTGTATGGAGGAGGATCGTTATAAACCCTTCCCCCTCCTTGCTTATTGCAGTCAATGGAAATCTGCATTAGCTAAAGTCAAACAAACTGGTGAAATCCCCACAGAAATCATCAACATTAAACCTTTGCTCCCAGATGTAGAATTTGCTCTCATTCCAAAGTCGTTTTATGTTACAAACTTCGGAAAATCATTTTATAAGACCTGCATCAGTTAATATCTTTTGTATCTGTTTTATTTGTACAATAACGTCAATTATCCTTCTGTAATAAGCGTTATAAACCATCTTGCAGGCGGCTATGGTTACTGCTGTGGAAATTGAGGTGTCCACAAAGATAATCACTGCCGCCCATATAAGCATTTTCATCAGCCCGCCTCCTTTTTTATCCGACAGCATTTTCAAGCATACTTTTATCCCGTATACCTTTTGCAATTTGCTCGTTCTCCTGTGCATACATCAATGCCTGCTGTATCGCAAAGATGTATCTTTGATTGTGTAAAGTCAATTCGTCAAATTTTTCATTAAACTCTTTCGTCAAGTTTTTCTCACTCATTGAGCATATCTCCTTTCATATCACTCGTTATGTGAGTATAATAGCATTGTTATGTGAGTATGTCAAGTCTATTTCTGTGAAATTTCACTTGTAGTGTGAGTGTAATTGTGATATTATAAGAATACGCAGAAAGGAGGACACCGAAATGTCAGTTAATCAGCGTATCAAAGAGATACGGCAAACGTTAAACCTCTCCCAGGCAAAATTTGCAAAGGCATTGTCAATGTCAAATGGTTATATTGCCGGAATTGAGTTAGAACGAAATGCAGTTAATGACCGAATTATCAAACTTATTTGTTTTACTTTTAATGTAAATGAACAATGGCTGAAAACCGGAGAAGGCTGCATGTTTAATGAAAAACCTAACCAGCTAACAGAATTAGCAGTTGCAACATTCAAAGAATTAAAGCCAGATTATCAAGAATATATCCTTAAGCAAATTGAGCAACTACTAGAAATTCAGCAAAAAGAAAAGGGTGATTAAATCGCCCTTTCAAAATTCGTCAATTTGTCTATATCTTTCGCCCCTGTTCCATGCTACTATAAAAAGAAAAAGGGGGTTATCCTTATGAAAAAATCTACCATGTTCGGGGCTCTTTTTCTGTCTTTTACGCTTTGCCTTTCCTCTGTTGCCTTTGCGCATCCTGGACGCACTGATGCTTTCGGCGGGCATTATGATAGAAAAACCGGATTATATCATTTCCATAATAGCGGCACTGCTTCATTGCCCAAAACAACAACCCCAAGTGCAACAACTCCAACATTGCCGCAAACAACAACATCTACACCTAAAGCAACAACGTCAACGCCAAAAGCGGCCACATCCTCCGTCCCTGAATCAACTACCTCTGCAACGGAAGTAACTAATGTAACTGTTGATGTAGATGGAATTGCATTAGCTGGTCCCATTCTGCTATATAAAAATATGTATTACATCCCCATAGACCAGCTTTTACCATTGATGGGGTCCAAAATAACGCGAACATTTTATCCTGTGTCATTCTCAATTAGTACGCTCCCATCGACAAATCAAGAGCTTAAAAGCCAAATTATGGATGATTTAATTGTATATGTTCCAATGACTAAAAATGATATGTGTTATCACAGGTTAGAGTGTCCAAGACTTACTGAAGGTGGTGGACTAGATTATTATTATGCTACTGATATCAGAATGTTTGAATATGAAACTCTTGACTGGGCTACACCCTGTCCCTATTGTATGTTTCAACAAAAATATCACTAAATACTGTTATAAACTAAAAGCCCCCTCGGGGCTTTTTTATTTTCGTCATTCTGCCCCTTTCCTTTTCCCCGTTTCCATGCTATTATTTTTGTCAACTTTTACTAATAGATTTTTTCCGATATTCGGATATAATGAATATAGGAAGATTTATTTCCTACCCTTCGCAATGTGGGACGAATTACATTGCCTGATACAATTTGCTCATAGAGCGTGAGCAGCTAAATCAAAAAAAAGCTCAATTGATGACTTGCTCATAGAGCGTGAGCAACTAAATCAAAAAAAAGCTCGATTGATGAAAGCCCTTCTTTTCAGAAGGGTTTTTTTTGGAGGTATGTATGCAAATTGTTACATTGAGTCAAAATTTCTATAATAGGCATAAACAGGATATCGAGATATTGCAAAAGGCGAATCGTCCCTACATGATGGTTTTGGTTGCAGTGGGGCAAAAAACTTTCGCAATCCCTTTTCGTTCGCATATTCATCATAAGTATGCCCTTTGGACGGATAAGAAAAATCGTTGCGGGCTTGATTTTACAAAAGCTGTTCTCATCACCTCACCGGACGATATCGCATCGTCCGGTATACAAATTCGTCAAAATGAATTTAATGCAATAAAGGGAAAAGAGCATCATATTCAAAAACGATTTGAAACTTTTCTTAATACATATAAAAAGGCATACCATAATCAGAATATTTCTCGTAACAAAATCCTGATTCAAGATTCGGCATTGCAGTATTTCATTCATGCTCTTTGGTAAGTTTATGTTGATTCAGAAAAGGGGTCGTCGCATGAGTATACATGACCTGATAGTGTAAACGATTCCCCCAGAAGAAAGGAGCCGCCCCCCATGCCCTATTGTATCTATCTCCGAAAATCCCGCGCCGATGCAGAGGCGGAGCTTGCCGGAGAGGGTGAAACCCTTGCCCGCCATGAAAAAAGCCTGCTTGCCCTTGCCAAAAGGCAGAAGCTCCCGATAACAAAAATATACCGCGAAATCGTTTCCGGCGAAACCATAGCCGCCCGCCCCGTCATGCAGGAGCTTTTGCAGACCATAGAAGCCCGCCAGTGGGAGGGCGTTCTTGTGATGGAGGTGGAACGTCTGGCGCGCGGGGATACCATGGACCAGGGCGTTATTCTCAATGCCTTTAAGTACAGCGACACGAAGATTATCACCCCCGCCAAAACCTACGACCCGAATAATGAATTTGACGAGGAATACTTTGAATTTGGGCTTTTTATGTCCAGACGGGAATATAAAACCATTCTGCGGCGTATGCAGCGCGGGCGCGAAGCCTCCGTTTCCGAAGGAAAGTTTGTCGGCAGTATCCCGCCTTATGGATATACCCGCGTAAAACTGCCGAAGGAAAAGGGTTATACCCTTGCTGTCGTCCCCGAAGAAGCCGCCGCCGTAAAGCTGGCGTTTGAATTGTACGCCTATGGCGAAGTACAGGAAGATGGAACAATACGCGAAATCGGCCGCCCTTCCATTGCCAAACGCTTCAGCGATATGGGCTTGAAAAACCGCAAAGGCGCGGCATGGGCGACCTCATCCGTAACCCGTATGCTGCAAAACCCTGTATATGCCGGCAATGTCGTCTGGAAATACCGTCAGGAAAAAAAGACTACCGAAAACGGCAAAATAAAGATTACCCGCCCCGTCAATCCTGATTTTCTTTGTGCAAAAGGTCTGCATGAGCCTATTGTTTCGCCCGAACTCTGGGAGGCTGTGCAGGAAAAAATGAAAAAAAGCGCGACTTCCCCGCTTCCTCCGAAAAGTGCCATGAAGAACCCGCTTTCCGGCCTTGTCCGCTGTTCCTTCTGCGGGAACCTGATGCAGCGGCGGCCATATCAGAAAAGCTCCCAGCCTGCAACGCTTATCTGCGCAACACATAACTGCCCGCAGATTTCCGCCCCGCTCTATATGGTGGAACGGCGCATTTTGGAGGCTTTAGAAGAATGGGCAGAACAGCATAACGCCACATGGGATACTGCCGCCCCGCAGAATTTCGCGGCAAAAACTGATTTGCTGAAAACCTCCCTCCAATCCGCAGAAAAAGAATTGGATACGCTGGAAATGCAGTTTGAAAAAACATTTGAACTGCTGGAAACTGGCGTTTATTCTTCCGAAGTGTTTACCAAAAGGAATGAAACGCTTTCCCAGAAAATCAGCGAAGCCAAAACCACCATAGCGGGAATAAAAAAAGAGATTGCCGCCCTGCAAAAAATGCAGATGGAGCAAACCTCTTTTTTCCCGAAAATCCGCGCCCTGCTGGAAACGTATGACTCCCTGCCTCCGGCAGCGCAAAACAGACGCTTAAAAGAAATTCTGGATCATGTGGAATACCATAAAACCGTTAACGGCCGCTGGCATAATTCGCCGGACAGCTTTGAAATCCAGCTTTTTCCCGCGATTTCAAAAGATTTCTGACTTCATTGATAATATTAATAGCCTAACGATTATGCTTCTATCTCGTCAACAAGCTTTTTGAGCTTCTTTGAATCATACAGCTTTCTCAGGTTGGTTTCATTTGTAGGGATTTCATAGGCATTATGGATAATCCTGTCCATGATGGAATCCGCCTGCGTCCCTCCGCCGAGCCTGTTATGCCATTCATCCACAGGATACTGTCCGACAAAGATTGTTGAGTTATTACCACTGCGTTGTTCAAACAGCTCATAGAGGTTCTTGGCATCCTTTTCAGTAAGTTTATAATTCAGCCATTCATCAAGGATGAGGATCTGATAGTTACCGATCCTTTTCCTGTATTTTGTAAGTTCCCTGAGGTTGTCGCTCTGGTTCTCAAAGTTACGCATCAGGTCAGGCATCCTGATATACAAAACCCTGTAAGTCTGTCTGCATGCTTCCACGCCAAGGGCACATGCAAGGTAAGTCTTTCCCGCACCGGTCGGTCCTGTGATGACAAGATTTGTTGCATTGGCAACAAATCCCATTGTGGCGAGATTCAGAATCGTGGACTTTTTTATCTGCCTTGCATCATAATCCAGTGACTCGATGCTTGCGGAAGGATATTTAAAATAGGCATTTTTGATAAGCCGGTTTATGAGCCTGTTCTCCCGTTCCTGTATCAGTGTT
>OFGA01000249.1_pt1 | contig 50134 bp, 38 predicted proteins | sample 1521471 | NCBI WGS metagenome assembly OFGA01 (sample SAMEA3504086, study PRJEB24116) | mouse gut metagenome | biome: mouse gut; feature: mouse-associated habitat; material: faeces | place: Denmark | collected 2011 | reverse complement strand
TCCCTCTCATTTCTGAAAGTCAACCCTTTCCTGCCTATTCGCTATTGAGTTTCCGAGACTGCTCGATTACTTTAATCTGCTCCTGCGGCCTTTTCAACAAGTTCTCAAAAGCCGGAAGAAAATCTTCAAAATCTACCTTGTGAGTGATCAGCGGACCAATCTGTATGATGCCTCTTTTTATCAGCCCCATGATCTCTTCTCCTTTTTCCCTGATTACCGCCATATCATTTACAGGCCCCTGCATCCGCAGATTTCTTGCCTGAAACACATAAGGGGAAAATCTGCATCCTTTTTCCGGATGACCATAGGAGACCAAAAGTCCATTGGTGCGTATAGACCGCATAAATAATGTCAAGACAGGCTCCCCTGGCAAAAGGTCGTCTCCCATCATCACCACCCCTACATCACTTTCCTGAATTTCTTTCACTGTTTCTTCTGATAATTCCTTTGGGTCATATACCGCATCCGCCCCCAGCTTCAAAGCCAATTTACGTCTCTCCTCATATAGATCCCAGCCAATCACCCTTTCATAACCCAAGGCCCTTGCATACTGTAACAGTACCAGGCCGCTTGGCCCAAGCCCGCAGATTGCTATGGTTTTTCTGTCCTGTGCGGCAGGCAGTTCCATGATTGCACGGCAGGAAGCCAAAACCAGCTCAAGTATCGGCCCCTGGTCCAAAGGCAGGTTCTTTGGTATCCGGAACATAGCCACCCGATCTACCGACACCGCCTGATATTCTGCAAATGCCCCTGCTTCAAACCACCAGCAGACTCGGTCACCAACCTGAAACGACTTTACCGCTTTTCCTTTTTGGATGATCCGCCCACTGGCTTCATGCCCAAAAATCATCGGAGTTCTGTAAGCTTCATGCCCATGATAAATACCGGGATCGGAACCATTACAGATACATGCCCTCTCAACTTCGATCAACACCTGGTTTTCCGATATCTCCGGCACATCCGTTTCCAGTAATCTAAGTTCCCCCGGCTTCGTTAAAAACCACGCTTTCATTCTTTTCAAAGACAGTCCACCCCCTTTTTCATCTTGCATAAATTATAACAATCCTGCTTATTTTCTTACATGAACCAAATTCTTATTTTTTGCACTATGTTATGATACGAATTTCATATTGTTTTTAAAAATTTCTTGCTAATCGGCACTTAGATTTATATTTCTATTACATTAACCAGTACAACTGGGTGGAGCGTTCTTTAAGTTACCTGTGCCGCAATTTTGACCATTTGAAATCAGGGGGAGAATACGAAGACGTCAGTCCGGTGGTGCAGATTGGGATTTTAAACTTCACCCTGTTTAAGGACCATCCGGAATTTTATGCCACTTATCAGCTCTTAAGTGTTAAAAATCATGCAATATATAGTGACAAACTCCGCCTTTCCGTGTTAGACTTAACTCATATTGATATGGCAACAGAGGAAGATAATTTCTACCAGATTGACTTCCGAAATGAAACGTCTTCTTGCATGGGCCAAGAAGAACGGATATACCGCCATTGATACCCCATAAAACTAAAGCAGGAAACACCATAATGATATTTACAGCGTTTCCTGCTATTAAAAAATACAATCATAAAACCATTACCGGCATCAGATACCCGTTTTCATCAAAGCAAAGAGGCGCCAGGCAGGTTTCCCGGTACCAGCCCTTCCCGTTTTCCTCCGGATATTGGGAAAGGGGCGTTGCAAACCGGTGATAGGCAATGAGATACCTATCCTCCCCCGGCATCTTTAAGATACTGTGATGCCCGGTTCCCAAAATATCCCTGCGTCCGTCCTTTTGCAGGATCCTTCCCCGATAGGACACCGGGCCGTACGGGTTTTCTGCCACACCATAATTCACATGGTAGTCTTCGCTTCCCGTGTCATCGCAGGACCAGGTAAAATGATACCTGCCATTTCTTTGAAAAACAATGACCGATTCCCTGAAATCATAAAGCCCTTCTATGTTTTTAAGAGTACTTTCCTCTATATGGCACATGTCCTCCGTAAGCCTTGCCACCGCTCCATTGCCGTTGCCAAACAAAAGATACCATTCCCCGTTTTCCACAAAAACTGACGGATCTATGGTCTGGCACATGGAAATCCCATTAGCTTCCATCATTTCCATTGTCACCATAGGTTCTTCCATTGCCTTAAAGGGGCCTATAGGTGAGCTGGCTATGGCTGCTCCGATACAGGATTTCCCGCTTTGGTCTTTTGCACAAAAATAAAAATAGTAATGATCCCCTCTTTTGGTGATGCAGGGCGCCCATGCGCTTCCCGTTGCCCAGGGAACGTCATCCGATGCCACATCAAGGATTCTTGCCTTTTTCTCAAAGCTAATCCCATTTCCGCTGGAGTCAAAAAAATTCCCCCCCTGCCTGGATGCAAACACATAAAACTCATTCCCTGACCAATTCCTAAAGCCGTCCGTGGTGGGGTAAATATAATATGTTCCATCCTCATAATACAGATCCGGGTCAGCATACAGCCCTTCGATCACCGGATTTTTCCCGCCAAACCATGATAGCAGCCTGTAGTATTCCTCGTCCGTAATCTGCAGGATACCTCCATGGCGCTTTTTGTTCCTTCCCATGTCATATTCCTCCGGTTCCAAAATTCGGAACCTGCCGGAAGAAAGGTCCTTAGACACCATTGGCAGATATCCCTTCCCTGCAGCAAACCGGTCCGCAACCACACACCAGGTCTCCCCATCCGGCAAAAGATACCCCTCCGGCCCTTCCACGCCGTCAAGCGCTTCAAACACGGGAGAATCAATCTGTGTAAATTCTCCCAGCAGGGAATCCGCCCCTTCCAGGATTAGCCGTTTTGTCACTTCATCCTTGGAAATGCGGTAGTAGCGGCCGCCGCTTTCCAATATTGTAGTATCGATCACATGATTTTCCCTTTCTATATAAAGAAAGGTCTCTGAAAAGGTACTAAAATCTTTCGTGTATGCCGCATAGATCTTCTGTTTTTTCCCTGCCCCGGACGTTGTTTCCTCCGGGGTCATGGAAGCAAAAAATACCAGAAATTCTTTCTTCTCCCTATCATATACAGCCTCCGGGGCCCACACACAGCCTGCCCCGGGAACTCCCACCGTATAACTCCGCTCTCTGCCCCAATGGACCAGATCTTTCGATTCCCATATGATCAGATCCCTGCTCCCTTCATACTGGGCCGCTTCCCATCCTTTTCCCGCCTCGATCCTAAGATCCGTGGCAATCAGATAGATGATCCCGCTTTCAGGGTCACGCACCAAAAAAGGATCCCTCACCCCCAAGGCTCCGGTCTTAGAGTATAAGATAGGATTTCCGCCGTTTAAATCTTCCCAGTGCAGTCCATCCCGGCTTAAGGAAAAATAAATCTGCTCTCCGTCCTTTTCCTCCCCAATAAAATGGGCAAATAAATATCCTGCCATTTCTCCACCTCTTATGCTTTTGATATGAAATGGGGAATCCGGTATTGCGGACTCCCCACCACTTTTACTTGTTTTTTACTGCTTTATTATTTTTTTAGTCTGACAACATTCCAGCTATGCTTGCCAAATACCGTGGTAAAATGCCCGTCTTCCATATGAGACGCATTTCCGGTAACCGGTGCTACACAATCCGGGTTACTTTCGGTATTGACAGCCTTCATGTCATCATGGGTAAGGATGATGTGCTCTGCTACCTTGTAATCCTTAAACTGCCTTAGATCACAGCCAACTTCCAGATCCTCGTCAAGGCTCTTGTTCACGGCAAAGATGGTAAGCTCCTCGTTCTCCTCATCCCAGATGCATACGCTGTCAAGGAAGGAAATCTCTCCAAAATTCTTGCTCTCATAAGAAGGCGCTTTCACAAGTGTATTGAGCACCGTTCCCCTTCCGTATACGCTGGCATGCATATACGGATAAAAGATCGTCTGACGCCATGCCCCGGTATCGGAAGTCATGATCGGCGCAATCACATTAACAAGCTGTGCAAGGCAGGCGATCTTCACCCTGTCCGCATGACGCAGCATAGTGATCAGCATACTTCCTACCAATAGCGCATCCTCAAAATTATACACATCCTCCAGCTGATGAGGCGCCTGTACCCATTTCTCCAACTGAGCATCCGCTTCGTTGCTGTGATACCATACGTTCCACTCGTCAAAAGAAAGGTTGATCTGCTTTTTGCTGCGCTTCTTAGCCTTTACGCAGTCCGCAATGGACAATACGGAAGAAATAAACTCGTCCATCCCCTTGGAATTAGCAAGAAATTCCGGCGTGTCATTTTCTCTGTTCCCGTAATACTGATGAAGGGATAAATAATCCACCTGGTCGTAACATTCACTGAGCACTTCCTCTTCCCAATAACCAAAGGTGTCCATGCCAAGGCTTGAGCTCCCGCATGCCACGGTCTCAATATCCGGATCTAAGAACTTCATAAGCCTGCCCGTCTCCGCAGCTGCCCGGCCATATTCTTTTGCCGTCTTATGGCCCATCTGCCAAGGGCCGTCCATCTCATTTCCCAGGCACCACAGCTTGATGTTATGCGGTTCTTCATAGCCGTGTTTCCTTCTTAAATCGCTGTAATAAGTACCTTTCTTAAAGTTACAGTACTCCAGGATATCCTTGGCTTCCTCAGGACCTCTGGTTCCTAAGTTTACGGCCATCATCACTTCTGTTCCCGCTTTTTTCGCCCAATCCGCAAACTCATTTAAGCCAAACTGGTTAGACTCGATCACATGCCATGCCAGATCTACCTTAGCCGGACGCTCCGCCTTCGGTCCTACGCCGTCTTCCCAATGATAGCCGGAAACAAAATTCCCGCCGGGGTAGCGCACGATGGGAACCTTAAGCTCCCTTACCAGCTCAAGCACATCCTTTCTCATCCCCTGCTCATCCGCAAAAGGGCTGTTCTCCTGATAGATCCCTTCATACACGGCGCGTCCTAAATGCTCGATAAAAGAACCAAAAATCCTTTTATCCACCGCACCGGTCAGATAATACTTGTCTACAATGATCTCTGCTTTTTTCATCTCATACCTCATTTCTGCCAACTTCATGGCTCCGCTTACATAGTGATTTTATTATAAAGCCGTCCGGCAATATTTTCCCATCTCCTTTTCTCCGATTCATTTGACTTTTCTTCCGGTCATATGCTATACTCTCTTTCAAGATTCCGGGGCATCGAAAAGCCCTTTTCCATAACCTGTAAGGAGGTTCCCTGCTATGTATCTGCTGAATTTCTGTGAATACGGCCGTTCCAACCACGATTACGATACGATTTCCCGCCCCTCCGGCAGCGGGGATTATCTCTTTTTACAATTTAAAGCCCCCATGAAGGTCTACATAGAGGACAAGATCACCATCACCCGGGAAAACGCCTGCATCCTTTATACCCCGGGTTCTCCCCAGCGCTATCAGGCAGTGCGCAGGTTTTACAACAGCTACCTTCACTTTTCTTCCGATGAAAATCCCGGCCAAAGTTTTGGTATACCGGAAAATTCCATCTTTTACCCGGAAGATCCCATGCAGGTTGATTCCTTTATTTCCCGGCTGCATCAGGAGTATTTTTCCAGCATTCCTTTCCGGGAGGAATCCATCCATGCCCTGATCACACTGATGTTCCTCACCATCGCCAGGGGGCTTACAAAAGCCACCACACAAAAAGAAGACGCCGGCCATCTTTACCCTGTGTTCCAAAGCCTGCGCCTGAAAATGCTGACCGAATGTGGAGAAAACTGGGATATGGAGCGTCTGTGCAAGTGCGTGAACCTGGAAAAAAGCCAGTTCTACGCATATTACCGTAATTTTTTTTCCTCTACGCCCAAAAATGACCTTCTCCGCGCACGCTTAGAGAAGGCCAAATATTTACTGAGTAATGAAGCATTACAGGTAAAAGAAGTGGCTCAGCTTTGCGGTTTCCAAAGCCAGGCACATTTTACCCGGTACTTTAAAGCTTATTGCGGCTGCCCTCCAGGGGCATATGCCAAACAGATCATTTAGCTGCCTCCGATCCAAGATCCGGTTCCTCGCAAAGAGTGATCTCCCCGGCAGCTTTCCCTTCCGTCTCAAAGATAAGGATGGTATTTTCCCCTTCTTTTAAGAAGGGTGCAGGGATATAGAGCCTTTTTTGGGGGCCAATCTCCCAGAACCTTCCTATATTAATACCGTTGACCAAAACACAGCCTTTTCCCCAGCCGGTAAGATCAAGGAACGTATCGCCAAGCTCATCCGCCGTAAAGGTAAATTCATAAAATCCCGGCTGTTCCTCTTTAGCCGGCATATCAAAGGAAAGCCCGCTAAGATCCTCCATTGGAAGACAGTACATATTCCAGTAATAATGCTGATGTCCGTTGATCTGCACACACCGGTCAATACCTTTTCTCTGCATTTCCATGGTAGACCCAAAGTTAACCCGCCCCATATTCTCCACAAGGATAGAAAGCTTTTCCCCTTTCTTCACCGGGCTCTCAAAGATATGGTCGCTAAGCAGCTCCCGGTCATACAAGGTCACAAGGGGTTTTTCATCCATAAAGATATTTGCCCTGTCATTTGCCCCGTAAAGCCGGATCCTTTCTATATCGCCTTCCCATTTCAAAGCGCTTTCATACAGAATGTAGCCATAGCCCTGGCCCAGTTTTTCCATGGAACAAGGATGCAGTTCCGTTACCGGCTTCGCAAGGTTTTGCAGGTTGTCAAACAGCCCGGCGCTCCGGCACTCCTTTAAGGTTCCGTAGCCCTTCCTTGTGATCTTGGTGGTAAATGTGACTTCCGGTATCCTGGTATATTTCCCAATCACTTCTTTAAAGGCTTCATACTTGGGCGTGATCTGTCCGTCCTCGGTAAGCAGGGCATCGTAATCATAGGATGTCACGTCCGCCGCCAACACGTCGTAGTAATTGGAGCCATTCATAAAGCCAAAATTGGTTCCACCCACAAACATATAAATATTAACATGCCCCTCGGAAAGGATATCCTCAAGATCCCTTACATGCTCCTCTATATCCCCTCTTTGATGGCAGGGTGCGCCCCAGCTGTCAAACCAGCCTACCCAGAACTCCATACACATCAGCGGCTTATCGCCAATCTTTTGTTTCATCACCGCAAACTGCTGTTTCCCTTTGGATCCGAAGTTCCCGGTCTGCAACACCCCGTTGGTCCTGCCACAGTCAAAGGCATCCCCAAAGGGTCCGTCGGAAGTGACAAGAGGCACCGTGCAGCCGCAGTCCTGCAGCATTTCCTTCAGCCACCGCATATATTCCTTGTCATCCCCGTAGTAGCCATACTCATTTTCCACCTGCATCATGATGACAGGGCCGCCCTCCGTCACCTGCAGCGGCACGATCTCCTCAAACAGCCGTACCAGATAATCCCGGGTGCTCTTTAAATAAGGCCCGTACATACACCTAAGACGCATCCCATCCTCCTTAAGAAGCCACCAGGGCAGTCCGCCAAATTCCCATTCCGCACAGATATAAGGCGACGGGCGTAAGATTACCCAAAGCCCCAGTTCCTGTGCCGTCCGCACAAAGCGGGTCACATCCAGGATCCCGGAAAAATCGAATTTTCCCTTTTCCTTTTCGTGGAGATTCCAGGGGATATAAGTTTCCACCGTATTACACCCAAGGGCTTTCAGCTTTTCCAGCCTGTCACGCCAGTATTCCGGCGGGATGCGGAAATAGTGGACACCCCCTGAAATGATCTTGATCTTTTCCCCATTCAGGTAAAAATCATCCCTTATCTCAAAATAATCACTCATACCGTTCTCCCTTTTTTAAAAAAGAGGTAAGGATACCTGATCCTTACCTCCTTACTGCGCATTTCCAAATTGCATTACTTATTTGTAAAGTGCGTCAAACTGTGCCTGCAGTTCTGCAGTAACGTCATTGACACCTGCCGCCTCAAGGGCTGCCTGATACTCAGCAACGATATCCTCAGCCGTTCCAGAATACTTACCGAAAGCAATCTGCTTCATATATCTGTCATGGATCTCATTGATGTTCTGGATCTGTGACTGAATCGGGTCAACGTTTGCCACGAACTGACCATAAGGATATTCAATCTTGATCTTGTCATATTCAGCATAAAGGGCATCAATCTTTTCCCAGTAACGGCTTGCATCCCTGATCTCAAGGTCATCATTACGGCCCCACCAGTAGTTAGTCGTTCCGTTGATGTTATCTGTATCCTGGTTGTAACCTTCCGGAGTTGTCCTTAAGCCATCTGCTGTAATCTCATAAGACACGCCCTCAATACCATAGCAGAACAAGTTGTAGCATTCAGGATCATTTCTTAAAAGGTCATAAACCATCAGTGCCCTTTCCGGATTAGCGCTTCCTGCGGAGATTGCCATTGCACCATGGGTAATGGAAAGCGCTACTACGTTCTGAGCTTCTTCACCAAAGTAGAAGAATCCTGATTCTGCATCCGGGTCATCTACATAGATTGTGTTTGCCGGTGTGTGGCTTACAAGGTCTGTCCATGTCTGGGTGTGGTGCTGCTCTGCCGCAACCTTACCAACCCTGTAATCATCACGGTTTGTAGCTGCCGTGTTGTTAAGCACGTCTGTCTGCCATACGCCGATCTCATCCCATTCCTTCATCATCTTAGCAAACTCTACCAAAGAATCTGTTTCGGTCATATAAGGACAGTAAACGGTGTAAAGGTCATCCTTGGTGCCGCCCCACATAGCGCCTGCGTTGATACCATCAATAGAAACGTAGTTGGAATGAGACTGAATCCATCCGCCAGCCAGCTGCGAATGCTGTGTACCGTCAGAATCCCAGGGAATGATGTCAGGATATGTTTCCTTCACATAACGGAAATAAGTTGTCATATCTTCCCAGCTATGTACGCCGTTTGCAAGACCTGCCTCTTTCGCCCAGTCAAGACGATAAGTAAAGCCATGGTTGGTCCACTGTGCGTAATTGTCTTCCGGCATCAGGTAGATTTCCCCGTTGTACTTGCAGAGCTCCCAGTTTTCAGCAGGAACGCTTGCCCATGTCTTAGGTGCGTATTTCTGGAGCATTTCCTCGGATAACTCAAGGAAAGCGCCGTTCTTTGCGTTGGGCCATGCATCCAGCCAGTCAGAAGCTGTACCAACCAGATCTACAGTACCATCCATACGTGCCAAAGTCAAGTTGTAATTGGAAAGATAATCTGTCCAGGAAATGAAGTTGATGTCAAGCTCTGCGTTTACCTTTTCAGTAAGGATCTCGTTTAACTTAACCATCATCTCGTCATATTTTTCCTTTGTTCCGGAAGGTGTGTCACCGGTTGTCATGTAGGTGATCACTACATGCTCGGATGTGTCCACATCTGCCCAGGGATCGTCGGAAGCTACCGCTGTATCGTCCGTCGCTGCTGCATCATCTGTCGCTGCCGCGTCATCAGATGCGCTGTCGTCTGCTGCAGAACTGTCATCTGCCGCGGGTGTGCTGGTGTCTGCCGGCGCATCGGATTTACCGCCGCAAGCTGCAAGGCTTGCCGTCATAGCTGCTGCCAACAAAACTGCAAGAATTTTCTTTTTCATTTCTTACCTCCACGTTTTTATTTTTGTTTATATTGAACTTTTAAGAGACATCAGCCCCTTAAAAGCATCAACCTTTTACTGCGCCAACCGTAATACCACTGATGAAATATTTCTGTACGAAGGGATACAAAAGCACAATCGGTCCCGTTGCCAATACCGCATTGGCCATCTTAACGCTAAGGCATCACGCTGCTGTGGGGATATCTCCCCCGCAATGCTGACAAACTGGCCTGCCACGGAGTTTTTCAATGCGTCGATCTTATTTACCACCTCGTATAAAGTATACTGCAGCGGCTTTACCGCCACCTTAGAGCCGAGGAACAGAGAGGACTGATACCACTCGTTCCAGTAGCCGAGAGCAAGAAACAGGCCGATGGTAGCCAAGGCCGGCTTTAACATGGGCAGGATCAGTGAGATAAAGATCCTCATATCCCCCGCACCGTCAATCTTGCCTGACTCCGTGATCTCATGCGGAATCGCCTTCACGAAGTTCTTCATCAGGATGATCAGCCAGGGTGACATCATAAGGGGAAGAAGCACCGCCAGGTAGCTGTCCTGTAAATGATAAGTCTGTGTCATCAGCAGGTAGTAAGGCGCAAGGCCTGCCGAGAACAAGCTGGTAAAGTAGATATAGAAGGAGATTGCGTTCCGAAAGAAGAAATCCTTCCTCTGCAGGGCGTAGCCTGTCATGGATATGATGGAAAGCCCCACTCCCGTACCTACCACTGTCATTACGATCGTCAATATGTATGATTTCCAGATACCGCCGTTTTTCGTGACCATATCATATGCTTCCAGCGTAATATCTTTCGGTATCAGCTGAACACCCTCCGCCCGGATCACGGCCTCACTGGTAAACGAGGAGCTTACGATAATCAAAAACGGGATGATACAGCACACGGCATAAAACGTAATAAACGCATATCCAAACCCGCGGATGATTTTATCTGATGTGCCAAGTTTCACCTTAGCGCCTGACTCCATTAAATCTTTATCATTATTCTTCGCCATTTTTGCTTCCATCCTTTCCTAGAACAGGGAGTAATCCGGTTCTATCTTCTTGACAATATAGTTGACCGTCATAACTATCACAAATCCCACTACCGACTGGTAGAACCCGACCGCTGACGCGGTGGAGAAATTGAAGTTCGTCATAGTCGCCCGGTACACATAGGTCTCGATGATATCCGTGGTCGGATACAGGATCGGGTTGGTACCTATAATGTTATAGAACAGACCGAAGTTTCCTTTTACGATACCGCCAAGGGCGAATAACAACAAGATTACAATCGTAGGCTTCAAGGAAGGAAGGATGATGTACCGGATCCTCTGGAAACCGTTGGCGCCGTCCACCTTGGCCGCTTCCATCATTTCCCCGTCTATGCCCATAATGGAGGCGAAGTAGACCACCGAGTTATAACCTGTCTGCTGCCACAGGTAGATAACCACCAGCAGCACCGGCCACACTTTCGGATCCGAATAAGGCTGCCATTTCTCAAGCCCCATACTGGTAAGGACACTGTTTACAAAACCGGTATCAAAATTGAGCAGGTTGAATACCAAAAGCCCTACCAACACCTGTGAAATAAAATAAGGGAGGAACAGGATGGTCTGGGATACCTTCTTAAACATTTTGCTCTGCAGCTCGTTTAGCAAAATTGCCACAAACACGGCAAGCGCATTCCCCAACAGGATAAACGCCAGATTATATAAGACTGTATTTTTCGTCAGGTTCCATAATTCGCCGGAAGTAGCCAGAAACTTAAAGTTATCCAGGCCGATAAACCGGCTCCCAAAAATACCGTCACGGTAGTTGTACTTCACAAATGCCACATAAATCCCTGGCAGCGGCATGTAGTTGAACATAAAGAAAAAGATAACCGCCGGTATGCACATAAGCAGCAGCGTCCGATTCCTTACGACTTTTTGCCAGAAAGTCAAATCACTTTTACGCTTTTTCATTCTTCACCCTCACTCTCTTTCTAAATATAACTGTTTGTAGTGCTTTTGTCGGTTTTGAAACCGGTTGCACAGTTATATTTAAACACAAATCCCTCACTTAGGTCAATACATTTTTTGAAACCGGTTACCATTTTGTGAATATTGCACGCATTATCTGTTTCCTATTTGTTTAATATGACGGGTGATTTCAAAACGAAAACGTTTAAGTAAACTTACCCAAAGCGTATCAAAAGAACTTTCCTCACAAAAAAAGAGACCCCAGCTTCCAAGGCCGTGTGTCTCTTGTAAAATTTATTTTGTTATGCTCCCCCCCGGTGCGGGTCCGCTGCTCTCGCGAATCATAAGCGCCGGCGTCACCTTCTGGTGCCTCGGCACTTTTCTCCCCTGTGCCACGGCAATTGCCGTCTCAACCAGCTTTCTGCCAAACGTCACATAATCATAGTCGATACTGGTAAGCTTAGGGATCAGCAGTTCCGCCAGATGGGTATTATCATAGCTGACTACCGAGATATCTTGCGGAATCCGGTATCCATGTTCCGAAGCACTGCGCACTACCCCTGCCGCGGCAAAATCATTGATCGCGATCACGGCAGTCGGGATATCGTCCAATTCCAAAACCTGATTCATACAAAAGTATCCGGTTTCGTAGTTATAGCTTCCCTCTATGACATATTCTTCCCTATACGGGATATGATGTTCCTTCAAGATTTCTCTGTATTCCTGCGCTTTATTAAAGGTGGCCAAGACATCCTTTCTGCCGCCCACCATGGCAATCCTCTCATGTCCTAACCCCAACAGATAATCCATCAAAAGCCTTACCGCCCGCTTAGCATCAATCTGCACCTCATAACTGGGCGTACCGTCCAGTTTACCGGTGACCACCAATGGGATGTTGGGAATGATCTGCTTTACCTTTTCCACATATTCTCCGTTGGAAACAAGGTCGTCGGCCCGGCCTCCAAGCTGAATGATAGCATCCACCCTCTGCTGCTGCAGCATTTCAAGATGCATTTCCTCACGCTCCGTGATCCCCAGTGAATTACACAAAAGCGTAGTATACCCGGCTTCCCTTGCCGCATTTTCACAGGCTACAAAAACCTCGGAATAATACGGGTTACGGATATCCGCCGCCACAATACCTATAGCCTTGCTCTTATTATCCGAAAGCCCTCTGGCCATGGCATTTGGCATAAAATTATATTTTTCTATTAAATTTTGAACCTTGTCCCTTTTTTCTTTGCGCACATTTGCGCTATTGGTCAATACCCTTGATACCGTTGCCGCGGAAACTCCCGCTTCCTTCGCAATATCATAAATGGTAAGCGCTTTGTCTTTATTTTCCGGTAGCTTCTCCATAACTCCTGACTCCAATTAAATACCAATCTTACGAAACATATCATAAGAAAAAAAGTGAAATCTGTCAAGATTGGAGGGAAAGTATGTTTCGCTGAAAGTATGTTTCCAGATCTATTTACCCTAAGCCCTTGCGCCTTTGCTCCTCCTGCTCAAAAACCCGCTGGATCCTTTTCAGCAGATCCTCCGAATAAAAAGGCTTCAATATGTAATCGCAGATTCCAAGCTTGGCGCTTTCCAAGACCATATCCTTATCCTCCACACCGGTCAGCATGACCACCGGGATATCCGACCGGCCTCTCATGGAACGTATCTCCCGCAGTGTGGTGATACCGTCCTTTTGCGCCATCTGGATATCCAGCAAAATAAGATCCGGCTTTTCCTGCTCTAAATATTTCAAAGCCCGGCTCCCTGAATTGACTGTGACCACATCATATTCCTCTCGAAGAGTATTTGAAATCCGTGTCAAAATAATTGCCGTGTCGTCTACCGCTAAAATACGCCTTTTAGAATCTCCGCCTTCCGTCTGACCCATTTTATTCTCACTCCTTCCCTAATATACCCAAAAGCCGGCTAAGCAGCTCTTCCGCATTGTCATCCTCATACAGCCGCAGCTGATCTTGTATCTCCAAAAGATGCTCCCTGATATCTGACGGCAGCTCATGGAGCAGTATGGCCTCTATTCTTTCCCCACACTCCCTGGATCGGAAATGCTCCAGTTCTTCCAACGCTGCCGCTATTTCATCCGTCAAATCTTTTATCGGCAGACTGGGGAGCATTTCTTTCTCCTCATCCCCCCTCTGGCGTTCCAGAAATTGCCCGATATTCTCAAGGAGTGTCTCATATTCTGCCAGCAAAACCGGAAACTGTTCCGATATAAGCTCTCTGTCGCCTTGTGCGGCGGCATCCTCCTGTGCCCGGGCCATAAAAGACACATTCATTGCCCCGATATTGGCGGATGCACTCTTAAGCCCATGTACCTCTATCTGATAAAGCGAAAGATCTGATTTTACCAGTTCACCCAGCAGCTTTGTCTTTCGCTTACCGTCCACATAATAAAGCTCCAGCAGATCCATAAAACCCGCTTCATCACCGGTATAATACTGCATTGCCGCATCCATATCCAGACCGTCAATGCAAATCGCCGCCAGATCCGGCGCCTTAGCTTTCTCTTCATCCTCCCGCACCTGCCTGTTCTGTTCCGGCACCCAGCGGAGCAATAGCTGGTTCAGCTCCTTTCTGTCAAGAGGCTTGGCAATAAAATCCTGAAAACCGTTTTTCAGAAAATGTTCCTTCATTCCTTCCATTGCATTGGCAGTCAGAGCCACCATAACAGGAAATGTTCCGTTTTCGCCGCAGTCTTTTCTAATGACCCTGGCCGCCTCAATACCATCCATACCGGGCATCATATGATCCATAAAGATGATGTCGTACCGGGCCTTACGCACCATCTCAATGGCCTCCGGTCCGCTTTCCGCCTGAGAAAGATCAAAGTCATAATTTTTCAAAAAGCCTTTTGCCACTTTAAGGTTTATGACATTATCATCCACCACCAGCACCTTAACGTCAGGGGCCGTAAACAGATCCGTAATCTTCTGTTCCATCCTTGGAACATCGGGCACCTCAAAGACCGGACGTTTGTCTACAATCTTCTGAGGGATAGTGATCCTGACCGTGGTTCCTTTGCCGTAAACGCTTTCCACATCAATGGTTCCATCCATCAGCCCCACTAAATGTTTTACAATGGCAAGCCCCAGCCCGGTTCCCTCCGCACTCCGGTTCCGCTTGGAATCCACCTGCCGGAAATCCTCGAAGATCTTGCCAAGGTCTTCCTGCCTGATCCCGCATCCCGTATCCTCCACCTGGAACATAAGCAGTTCCTCATCTTCATTTCTACCCGGCTGACCCGTAATATATGCCCGCACATATCCTTCTTTCGTAAATTTTATGGCATTGCTCAATATATTAATCAGGATCTGTTTGATCCTGCCATCATCGCCGCAATAGCGGCATGGAATCTTCTCGTCACATTCATATTTTAAGATCAGCCCCCGCTGGGAAGCGGCCATATCCATCATTCCTATAATCTCATCCACCATAGCTTTTATATGGTAATCCACATACACCAATTCCATTTTGCCTGCCTCCACCTTGGACAGGTCCAAAATATCATTGATGATCGCCAGCAGGCTTTTTGCGGCAGACTGCACATCCTTGGCATGGGCATAAATTTCAGCATCCCCGCACTCCTCCATGATAATATCGTTCAACCCGATAATGGCATTCATGGGAGTCCGTATCTCATGGGACATGTTAGCCAGAAACTCACTTTTGGCAATACTGGCCTTCTCCGCCTGAAGCCGCACCTGCTTGATCTCGTTAATATAGGTCTTTATATCGGTCATATCCAGGATCAGGATCACGCATCCCTGCTTCCTGCCGTTTTCGTCCACGATACGCTTGCTGTGGCTTTCATAATGCCGCCCGTTAAGCAAAAAACTCTGAGGGGTATCCTCGTTCAACATTTCCTCGCGAAAATCCTCCAACACCCGGATATTTTCCCCCAGCTTATGGGAGGGCAGACGGGTAAAGATATTGGCCGCAGCTCTGTTATAGCTGACAAGCCGGTCGTGGTCGTCCAGCGCAATAACGCCGTCGCCCAGACTTTCCAGCACCTTTTCCGCTGCCAGATGACGGAAGTCGTAATTACGGCGGCTCCAAACCACAATGACCACCAGGGACATTGAGATAGCCAGTGTTACCGGCGTGAGATCGAATACCACCACCAATTTAAACACATAAGCTATCAGCATAATAACAGGCAGGGTGGAGATTCCCAGTATAGTCCAATATTGATGGTTGACCTGCCGATCCGAACGCTCGCGGATAGCCTTCACCAGTGTATAGATGCAGAGGGTATAAGGAATGATAATACGGCTGAACAGAAAAAATACATACAACGGACCGTAAGTGATGCTGACATGATAAAATCCATTGGCATCCGCTAACCACTGAACATCCTGGTAGAAAAGACCGTTCCAGTTAAAAAAGACCGAGGGCAGAGTAAAAAAGCTGACGGCTCCCACCACTCTTAAAAATGTTTTCGGCGGAGCAATATAACAATAGATGTAGATAAACCAACAATAACACAGCGGTACAAAGGTGGAGCCTACGTTTTCCACAGTCACCGCTGTTACGGCGGCCTCCACCGTAGGAGCGGTCAGCTCCAGCAGATAGCCGATGTTCTGTACCATCGTTCCGCACATAATGAGGATCAGCAGCTTCTGCTCTTTGGCGCCTTCTCCGTTGAGCAGAAGAAGCAGTGCGATAATTGTCAGGCATATGCCGAAACATTCCAATAGAATAACGAAATTTACCATATTACCTTCCCGTGTGTCTGCGGCTTTATCGGCCGACATAATGGCTTTTTTGTTTATTTCCATTGGCAGCGGCCGAATGCCCGAATCCTATGACATACGGCAAATACCGCAGGATATATGATGCTAAAAATACAATATTACAATTTTGCTGCGGTGTCAAGAAATAGTGTAATAACAGAAAACAGGCTTAAACCAGTTGACTTTTCCGGTAGAAAGGGATGAACGCCGCAGAGAAGCTTCTGGATGTATCGCATCTGATGAAGAGAGGCGTACATGAAAAAATAATTATTAACAAAATCGGCCTAAAGCCCCTTATGCTTGGAAGTATCCTCTGCTTTTTTCTCATCGCCCTTTCCCGTTTCTTTGTTATGGGGCTTCCGATTTTATTGGCGGTGATCGGCGCTTTTGCATACGGATCTATAAAATGTAAAATATAGACAAAAAGAGGCTCCGTAAATGTCGAAAAGTTTATTTTTTGGATAGAAAAAAGCTTTTAAAGCATATTTCTTTTGATAAACTATACCAAATTTTGCCGTTTTGTAGTATAATCTCAAAAGAGAGTACTCTCTGAAACAGAAAAAGGGGGAAATTTTTATGGCAAAAGAAATGATTGCAATGCTCCTTGCCGGCGGCCAGGGCTCGCGCCTGTATGCTCTGACAGAGAAGCTTGCAAAACCTGCGGTTCCTTTTGGCGGAAAATACCGCATCATCGACTTTCCGCTGTCCAACTGTGTTAATTCGGGAATAGACACGGTGGGCATCTTAACCCAGTATCAGCCTTTGGTACTGAATGAGTACATCGGCAACGGACAGCCCTGGGATCTGGACCGTCTCCACGGAGGCGTCCATGTGCTTCCGCCTTATCAGAAGTCCAGTGGTTCCGACTGGTACAAGGGAACGGCAAACGCGATCTACCAGAATATTTCATTTATTGAGCGGTATGATCCCAAGTATGTCATTATCCTTTCCGGCGACCAGATCTGCAAGCAGGACTACAGCGATTTCCTGCGGTTCCATAAGGAAAAGGATGCGGAGTTCAGCGTGGCGGTTATGGAAGTTCCCTGGGAGGAGGCTTCCCGTTTCGGCCTGATGGTGGCGGACGAGGATGATAAGATTACGGAATTTCAGGAGAAGCCGAAGAATCCCAAGTCTAATCTGGCTTCTATGGGCATCTATATCTTCAACTGGGATATTCTGCGCAAATATCTGGAGGAGGATGAAGCCAATCCGGAATCCGAAAATGATTTTGGAAATAATATCATTCCCAATCTGCTTCGGGACGGCCGCAGAATGTATGCGTATCATTTCAGCGGCTACTGGAAGGATGTGGGAACCATTTCTTCCCTCTGGGAAGCCAATATGGAGGTACTGGACCCGGAGCACAGCGGTATCAACCTTTTTGATTCCGATTGGAAGATCTACAGCCGCAACAGCGGTATGACCGGCCACAAGATCTGTCCGGGCGCTGAGGTGGAAAATGCCATGATTACGGACGGCTGCCGGATCAAGGGTACGGTGAAGCACTCCATCCTCTTCGCCGGTGTCAAGGTAGAGGAAGGGGCGATTGTGGAGGATGCGGTTGTGATGGGCGGAACCCTCATTAAGTCGGGCGCCGTTGTAAAGCACTGCATTGTAGCTGAAAATGTAACCATCGGTGAAAATGCCGTTGTAGGCGCTATGCCTTCCGGCGATGAGAGCGGCGTTGCTACGATTGGTGCAGGCGTTACCGTGGGGGACGGGGCCAAGGTTGGTCCAAAAGCTATGGTAAGTAAAAATGTGGAAGGCGGTGAAGAGGTATGATGAATGCAAATAAAAGTGCTCTCGGCATTATTTTCCCAAACAGTCACGACGCGCTCGTTCCGGAGCTGGTGAATGTGCGGCTGATGGCTTCCATTCCCTTTGCCAGCCGTTACCGTCTGATTGATTTTATTTTGTCCAGTATGACAAACTGCGGCATCAACAATGTTTCGCTGATGGTGCGGAACAATTATCACTCTCTGATGGACCACTTGGGTTCGGGGCGTGAGTGGGATCTGGTGCGGAAAAACGGCGGCCTGACGATTTTCCCGCCCTTTGCGGACAAGACCAACAAACCCTTTGTGGGACGTGTGGGCGCTCTGGCCGGTATTCTGGAATTTCTGCAGGATCAGAAGGAAGAGTATGTGGTTTTGGCGGATACGAATGTTGTGGTGAATTTTGACTTCAAAGCACTGATTGACGCGCATATTTCCACCGGGGCTGACGTCACGATGGCCTACAATGAGCAGGAGATACCGGAGAGTGTTCTGGAGACCACTTCCAATGATAAGGGATTTTACTATACCTTTGCTCTTCAGGATGGCCGGATTACCAAGATGTATGTAAATTCCAAGGCAAAGGGCATACAGAATTTTGCTATGGGGATTATGCTGATTCGGCGGGAGCTGCTGATTGATTTGGTCAATACGGCTTATGTCCGGGGAGAGGTATATCTGGAGCGTGATGTGCTGCTGCATCAGCTTGATCGGCTGAATGTTCAGGGGTATAAGTATGACGGTTATGTGGCGCGTATTTTCGATATGAAGAGCTACTTTGATGAGAATATGAAGCTTTTGGATGATTACAACCTGGATGCATTGTTCTCGGAGGCGCCTGTTTATACAAAGATTCGTGACGACAATCCTTCTCGTTACATTGCGGGAGCCAAGGTAGAGAATATCATGGTTGCGGACGGCTGTATTATCGAAGGTGAAGTGGAGAACAGCGTATTGTTCCGCGGTGTTAAGGTTGCCAAAGGCGCGAAGGTGAAGAACTGTGTTCTGATGCAGGGCACCGTGGTGGAAGCCGGCGCGGATGTGGAGTATGTGATCGCGGACAAGGACGTGACGGTGAGCGCAGGGAAAGAGCTGAAGGGGACGGATACGTTTCCTGTTTATATCGGGAAGAAGCAGAAGGTGTAGCGGGGAAGCGGAAGCTATATCCGGCCGGTATTCGGGATGCGTGCGGATGTATTTGAATGCATGGCAGGACCGGTGAGACGGGCTGCGGACTTTCGGTGTATATAATGTGTGGAAATAGAGGTGTTGGGCATGGTGCCTGACGCCTCTTTTTGAATATATCTTACCGGACGAAGTCTTCCGCACCGCATAAAATGGCAAAAGGGGATATTAAATCTTGGTGTTCATGAAGTTCTGCTAAAAAATGAAAGAATTTAATGATTCTGCTTGATTTTCCAAAGAAAAAGGTGTATTATAATTAAAAATGGAAGAATATGAAAGAAATAAAAAAGGGGTGAAGGAATGGAATCCACAAGCAGAGTGCTGCAGAGAAAGATTATGAATATCATGAATGACGGAGAAAAGCGGGATATCTCGGATATAAAAGAGAGTTTGGCAGTAAAAGAGGATTTTAAATATGGGGAGGACTATCGGGAAGGTCATCTGGCCGGCGTCCTGCGTGTGCTCGTAACCAATAAAGATCTGGAAAAAGAGGAGCGGGGAGTGTATCGGTTAAATGAACTGACACACGGGCCGGTTATAGAAGATATACTAAACATGGACATTGATCTTGAGCCTGATAACCGGGGCATGTCATGTCTGGAGGAAATGAAACAAGAAACTCTTACTGTTTTGGAACGGCAATATCACAGCTTGGTGGGGCGTATGGATGCGGTATCCTTATCTTCCCTGTCGCCTTCGGATTTTGAGAGTGTAAGGCAGTTGTCGGAATTGAAAGAGGATTTGAAGCAGATTTTGCTGAAATACGGCAGGACATCCGCATAAAGGCTGCTGCAGGAAGGCATTGTTTATACTTATTCGGTATCGCTCTGCGCGTCGCTTCTGGCAGAGGATTTCGTAAAGCAGATTGTGAATAAGCGAAAGGGGAAAAATCCGGATTTTGTATTTTACCATGTGATTACTTCGGCCGTAAATATTATTTGGATTTTGATTCTGGTGTTTCTGTGGTTGGGCGGACTGCGTGGCAAGATCTGTCTGCAGATTGCCTGCGGTGTGATTTCATCGGTTTTTGCTTTCTATATGTATTGTGTGGGGCAGATGGAGCAGCACAAGGTGATTTTGAAGGATTATGATGATACGGAATATTTGGATGCGGAGCAGCGTCAGATGGATATGACTAAGGAGGGCGCTCATGCGGAAGTTGTGGAGGGGTTTGGAAATGGGTATGAAAGCGGTGGACTGTGATGCTGTATGACAGGGATATTCGGGAGCCGTTGTTTGATTATCTGGAGGAGCGGTACGGCAAGGTTCGGGTGATTGAGGAGAAGCAGATGGGGAGATCCCGGGCGGACATTGTGATGGTGCTTCCGGGGGAGCTTGCGGGGATTGAGATTAAGAGTGATGCGGATACTTATGCGAGGCTGGAGCGGCAGGTGAAGGATTATGATCGGTTTTTTGATCGGAATTATGTGGTGGTGGGGTCTACCCATGCCATGCATGTCGGAGAGCATGTACCGGAGTATTGGGGGATTATTTCGGCGGAATGGCTGGATGGGCGCGTGGATTTTTATGTGATTCGGGAGGCGGCGCGGAATCCGAAGGTGGAGCTGAGGTGTAAGATACGGATTCTCTGGCGGCCGGAGATGGCGGATATTCAGGAGATTTGCGGTATGGCAAGGTATGGGGGGAAGAGTAAGGAGTTTGTGAGGGAGCGGATCGTGGAGCGGGTGCCGGAAGAGATCTTGAATGGGTTGATTAGTGAGGAGTTGTTTGAGAGGGACTATACGGAGATTGAGGGGAGGATTGAGGAGTTTCGGGGGAGAAAAAAGCGTGGGAAGAAAAATTAACGGAAAAACCGCCTTTATTAACTAATAATTGTAAATGTAACCATAATTTGATATAGTTAAAAAGGTTAAATATAAGTAAGTAAATATTTATACAGCGCATAAAAGGGGAACAGAAATGAAGCAGGAAAACAGCGTCAGTTTGAGTGAGACTGTATATCAATATTTGTTGGATATGATTTTATCTATGGAGATTAAACCGGGATGCCGTGTGCCGGAGGCCAGGATTGCAGCACAATTTGGAATCAGCAGAACACCAATCCGTGAGGCCATGAAACAGTTGGCAAATGACGGCATTATTAATATGTATCCGAATCGTTACGCAGAGGTTGCTAATTGGGATGAATCTCTTATTAAAGAGATTGGAATTACACGTGTTCAGTTAGACAATCTGGCAGTCAAACTGGCTGTTTTTTATGGAAGCAATGCAGAGTTTGGAAAGATGAGAGAGTATTCGAAAGCTTGTCTGGAAGCAGGACTGACAGAGAATATTGCTGAAAAAATAAGAAAGGACTGTGCATTCCACCTGGAGCTTAGTATTATCAGTAAGAATCGGCAGTTGATAGAGTTTCAAAAAAAATTATATTTAAAAATTGAATTTTTGCAGTCCTGGCGATCAAATTTTCTGGAAAATCCCCAGGAACAGTATCGTCAGCATGAAGAGATTGTTGACGCTTTGATGGAACGGGATGAAAAGCGGGCTTTAAAACTGCTGACACAGCATAACCTGCATTTTCATGATCTGGAAAAAGATTATAATGGAACATTCTGGTCATAGCAGAGGTTTGGTTGATATCGGCAAAATAACAATCGAATAAAGGCAATAACTGCTGTTTTAAGCAGAATGTAAGAAGCGCCGAGTGCAACTCATTTTCAGAGTTGCACTCGGCGTAATTTTTATGCAGAAATGAAATCTCTGCTCACGGTTTCTGCCGCTTTGGAGCAGATGCTGTTCATCCGACCAAAACACCGTTAAATTTTTCGCTTTGGCCTAAATGAATAAAATAAATAGATTATGCTTTTTTGTTTAGGTAAATATATACAAAAAAATTATAAAAAAGTGTACAATATAAACAAAGTGTATACAATTTAAAGAAATAGTATTGACTAGGAATTGTAAGCTGTTATAATGAAATCGTAATTTGCTATAACAATTAAATAACAGTGAGAAGGAGGATAAGAAATGAAAAAGATGTTAGCAGTTCTTCTGGGGATGTGTCTGTGTGTAAGTGCACTGTCCGGGTGTGGGAAAAAGGAAGCGGAAGTGACAGAGCCGGCGCCTGTACAGGAGGAAGAAAAAGAAGCAGAATCCGAAGAAGTGAAAGAGGAAGCAAAAGAAGAGACAGGAGCGAAAATTGTGGTTGCCAATCTGCCGAAATCAGTTGGCGGTGCATGGTTTAACCGTATGGCGGTAGGAATTGAACGCTATGGGGAAGAGACGGGGAACGAAGCATTCCAGACCGGAGCAGATAAGGGAGACGCCGCATTACAGGTTAAAGAAGTAGAGAACCTCATCACACAGGGCGTTGATGTACTGACAATTGTACCCGTTTCTCCGGAAGCGGTAGAACCGGTTCTTCAAAAAGCCAGAGAGCAGGGAATTATTGTAATCTCTCATGAGGCACAGGGAATTGTAAATGTAGATTATGATGTGGAGGCATTTGACGGCGCCGCCTACGGAGCACATTTGATGGATAAACTGGCGGAAGCGATGGGCGAGGAGGGTGAATACGTAATGTGTGTAGGCTCCCTCACAGCAAAATCTCATATGTCATGGGCCAACGGCGCCGTGGAGAGACAGAAAGAGGCATATCCCAATATGGTATGTGTAAATGAGGATGCATTTGTAGAAACGAATTATAATCAGAAGGCATCTCAGGAAAAGGCGGCGGAGCTTATGAAGACATATCCGGAATTGAAAGGAATGTTTGTTACATCAGCTACCGACCTTCCGGGATATGCGCTGGCAGTAGAGGAGGCCGGAAAGCAGGGCGCTGTCGCCGTTGTCGGAAACGGACTTCCCAGTGCGAATAAAGATTATATTGAATCCGGTGCATTGAGTTTCCTTGGATGCTGGGACCCGGCAGACAGCGGATACATTATGGCTAAGGTTGGAGAAATTCTAAAAAATGGCGGAGAGATTACGGACGGAATGGATTTGGGTGTTGAGGGATACCATTCTATCAAATTAGACGGCAATGTAATTCTTGGTGAGGCTTGGAGAGACGTTACGGCGGACACATTGGCTGAGAATGATTTTTAGCCTGCAGACAAAGAAACAGGGCTGCCTCAAAGCATATTTGAGGCAGCCTCTTGCATGAAAGAGTAAAGGGGTGTGGCTTATGGAAACTCCGGTTTTGAAAGTGACAGGAATTAACAAATCTTTTTCCGGCCATCGCGTACTGAAAAATATCAATCTGACACTTGCTCCGGGAGAAAGGCTTTGTCTGGTAGGCGAAAACGGGTGCGGGAAGTCAACGCTGATAAAGATCATATCCGGCGTATATAAGGCAGATTCCGGCCAAATAGAGCTGAATGGTCATGCTTATACGGAGCTTCTTCCGACGATTTCCATTAAGGAAGGCGTACAGGTGATTTATCAGGACTTTTCAGTATTTCCCAACCTTACTGTAGCGGAGAACATTTCCTTGGGAACACAGCTTGTGGAAGGAAAGCGTCTGGTAAACTGGAAAAGGATTAAGAAGGAAGCGGCGGATGCCCTGAAAGAAATTGGGGTTGAAATGGATTTGGAACAGGAGGTGCGGTATCTTTCGGTCGCTCAAAAGCAGATTGTGGCTATATCAAGGGCCATTTTACAGAAAGCCAGGCTGATTATTATGGATGAGCCTACAACGGCATTGACGCAAAAGGAAATTGAACGGCTGTATGAAATTATTTACGGGTTATCGGAAAAGGGCATTTCCGTTATTTTTGTAAGCCATAAGCTGGATGAAGTTTTTACGGTCTGCCAGCGGATTGCGGTAATCAGAAACGGCAATATGATTGTAGATAAAAGGGCCGATGAATTTGAGAAAGAACGCCTTGTTTACTATATGACAGGGCAGGAAATTGAGGAAGACAGCTTTTCTTACGAAGCAGAAGAGGAAAGAACAGTACTGGAGGCAGAGCACTGGACGCAGGAGGGGAGCTTTGAGGACATCAGCTTTCATTTGCGGGCGGGTGAGATCCTTGGAATTACAGGGCAGCTTGGTTCAGGAAGAACGGAGCTTGCCAAGGCCTTATTCGGGATAGGGAAGATCGATACAGGCACGCTGAAGATCCATGGGGAGGAAAAGCATCTGAAAAATATACGGACAGCCATGGAAAACCGCATTGCATATGTGCCGGAGGACCGTTTGACAGAAGGGCTTTTTATGGAAAGAAGCCTCACGGATAATATCAATGCGGCGGTTTTGGATCAGAAGAAAAAGAAAAACGGCTGGCTTGATGATGCGGGGATGAGGGCGGAAGCAAAGGAACGGATTCGGGAATTAAGCATCAATGCTTCGGGACCGGAAGTGCCGGCCGGAACTTTTTCGGGGGGAAATCAGCAGCGGGTAGTTATTGCCAGATGGCTTGCGACAAATCCGGAAATCTTAATTCTGAATGGTCCCTCCGTCGGCGTTGATGTCAAATCCAAGAGTGAGATTCACCGGATTTTAAAGGAGTTAGCCCGTAACGGACTGGCCGTTGTATTAATTTCAGATGATATCGGAGAACTGCTCAGCACAACAAACCGAATCATAGTAATGAACAGCGGCCGCATGGTCTATGAAAATATGACTGAGCAGATTACGGCAGATATTCTGAATGAAAAGATAACACAGAATATTGAGAAGAAAGGGGGAATGGAAAATGTTGAAAACAAAGATAAATAAGTTTTACAAAAGCAATGAGTGCGTTGTTTTTGTGATATTGGTAATGGTAATGATAACATTTTCTGTTATAAATCCTGCCTTTCTGACAGCCAGAAATATGTTTGATTTGTTTCGCACAATGATTGTTACGGGGATTTTTGCCTGCGGGGTAATGATGGTGATTATCAACGGAGGGGTGGACATGTCGTTTATGGCGATTGCAATCTGCTCGGCATATATGACCATACGTCTGGCGCTGGCACTTGACTATACAGGACCGATTCTTCCGTTATTTCTGATATCGGCGCTGATTGGCATGCTGTTTGGTTTTTGCAATGCATTTTTGGTAAATACGTTTGAGATTCCTATCTTTATCGTTACCCTTTGCCTGGCAACAACAATCAGAGGTCTTGTCCTAAATTTTGTGGGAAATGAATATGTGGCAAGCACGGAAATGCCGGAATGTACCATTGAATTCTCAAAAACATATTTGTTTAACAGAATGGATGGGACCGGCTCGACCTACGGACTGCATTTTTCCGTATTCATTATGCTGGGGATTATGCTGTTTACCCATTTGATTTTGAATTATACAATCATTGGCCGCGGAGTATATGCATTGGGCGGAGACAGTTCAAGCGCCCAGCGGTTAGGGTATAACCTGACAGGGGTCCGCATGTTCATTTACGGATATGCCGGTGTTATGGCAGGTATCGGCGGACTTATTTACGTCAGCAACAACCGGATGGCAGATCCCATGAGTTTTCAGGGAGAAGAACTGACAGTGATAGCGGCCGTGGTTATGGGAGGCACGAGCATATCGGGAGGTAAGGGAACAATACCAGGCGTGTTTCTGGGATTGATGCTGACCAATGTGATCAATAATAACCTTGCGCTGATTAATGTTCCCTCTTACTGGCAGAAGTTTACGTTTGGTTGTCTGGTTATATTTGCCGTGCTGATTCAGTCTGCAAGGGCAAAGAAAGAAGGGACTGTATAAAGGGGGCGCATGTATGGGAAAAGTGAAACAGTTAATTGGAATTAATCTGGTAATTTTTATGATTTTTTCATGTTTAAGGCCGGAGCGTTTTCTGACAGGGTATAACTTTGAATCCATGTGCTTTCAGTTTCCGGAAGCCGGGATACTGACATTGGGAATCGGCATTACCATGCTGACGGCAGGCGCGGATTTGTCGATTGTTGCGGTTGCGAATCTTACGGCTACAGTTAACGGCATGATTTTGTTATATATGATGCCGGAAGGGACAGCAGCAGGAGAAGCCTGGCCGTATTTGTTTTTGTGTCTGGCTGTTACGGTCCTGATAGGACTGGTATGCGGAATGATCAACGGATTCTTGGTGGCGCATATGGGAATCTTTCCGATTCTTGCAACATTGGGCACACAGAATCTCTTTATGGGCGTTAGTATGGTTCTGACAAAGGGGCAGGGGGTATTTGGAGTTTTCCCGGAACAGATTATGTTTATTGGAAATGGAAAGGTGCTGGGCATCATTCCGATGCCATTGGTTATTTTTCTCGCGGCGCTTGCGGCAGTATGCATTGTAATTCATCATACCGTACATGGAATCCGCACACAGCTCTTCGGATCTAACCGTGCGGCAAGCTTTTATTGCGGAATTGATAATGTAAAAACAGTGTTTAAAACGTATATGATTTCCTCCATGCTGGGTGCTCTGACGGGAATTTTGATTTTGGCCAGAACAAATTCTGCAAAATATGATTATGGTTCTTCCTATGTTCTGCAGGCTATGCTGGCATCCGTCTTTGCGGGGATATCTCCATTGGGAGGAAAAGGAAATATGCTTAATATTTTATTGTCCGCAACAGCCCTTCAGATGTTGGATTCGGGATTTAACCTGCTTCGAATCAGCAGCTTTGTCCGTTCTTCAACATATGGAATTCTGCTTATTATCGGAATTTTGTTAGACTATGCAGCTATGAAATATCAGCAGAAAAAAGAAATTGCAAGAGCCAATAAATCAGAACCGGTATCAGAGGGAAAATAAAAAAGGAGAGAGCATATGAGAGCTGCGGTATTTGAGAGAGAGGGAGTTTTAAAAATAAAGGAGATTCCAAAGCCCGAGATTATACGGGCGGATGATGTTATTATAAAAGTGGAATTGTGCAGTATCTGCGGTACGGATGTACATATTATGAGCGTTCCACCCGGATATGAGGCAACACCGGGGACCGTATTGGGTCATGAAATTTGCGGAGAAATTGTGGAGATCGGAAGTGCGGTGACTACGGTAAAGCCAGGGGACAGAGTAGTGTTGAATCCCAATGATTATTGCGGGACCTGCGATTATTGTAAAAATAACTATCCCAACTTTTGCGAACATATCCGTGCAATGGGAATAGATGTGGACGGCGGCTTTGCGGAGTTTGTCAGAACATCGGAAAAAACGGTTTATAGGATAAGCCCGGCGCTTCCGGCCAGGATTGCGGCTTTTGCAGAGCCCCTGGCATGTCTTCTGAATGGATTTCAAAAGATACGAGTAATGCCCGGAGAGAGTGCGGTGGTGATTGGAGCAGGAACCATTGGTCTTATGTTTGTACAGATGATGAAAGCAGCAGGCGCGTATCCGATTATTGTGTCCGATCCGAATGAAAGAAAAAGAGCATTGGCGAAAAAATGCGGAGCAGACATAACTGTAAATCCATTGGAGCAGAGCTTAGAAGAGGTTGTGCACAGCCAGGTTCCCATGGGGGCAGATTACTGTGCGGAGGTAGTGGGAAGTCAGATGCGTCAGGCGGTAAATGTGGTCCGGAAGGGCGGGACGGTGCTGCTGTTCGGTGTGAATAAGAAGGCGGAATGTCAGATTGCGCAGAGCCGGATTACGCAGAATGAGATAGCCGTCAGAGGAACCTGGCTTGCAAACGCAACATTTCCGCGGGCAGTAAGACTGTTGGAAAGCGGCGTGCTGCATCTGGAGGAATTAATTACACACACATTGCCGTTAGAGGGAATTTTAGAAGGAATTGAACTTATGAAAACAGGGGAAGGGGTTGAAATTTTAATAGATCCCTGCCTGCAGGAGGAAAATAAATGAATTATTTTAAGTATAAAGAAGACGCTTCTTTAGAAGGAAGGATTGCGGAAATAGAAATTAAAAAGAAACGGATTTATGATTTGCTGGATGAAATGGGGATGGAAGCCCTTTTGCTGATGAAACACCCGAATTTCAGCTGGGTTACGGCAGGGGGGAAAAATTTTGTTGCAAACTGCTTTGATAATGGCGCGGTTGCGGTTTTAGTTACAAAAACCCAATGCTATGCCGCCTGCAATGTAATAGAAGAACCGCGGATTCTGGAAGAAGAGCAGCTTCCTGAGCTTGGGTTTGAATTATTTGTGTACGGCTGGGAAGAAAACGGAGTGGAAGAATTTGTAAAAAGACACGTGACTTCAATGGAAAAAGTACTTTCTGATACGCCATGCGGGAGTGCAGCAGTAGATAATGGCAGAATTAGCACGCTGCGTTATTGTCTGACGGAAAATGAACTTGGGCGATACCGCTATCTGGGAGATAGCATTTCCAGGGCTCTTGAGGAATATCTTCCGACGATTCAACCGGGCATGACAGAGCTGGAAATTGCAGGCGGAATATCAAATGCACTGTGGAAATACAACATTGAACAGGTAATGCACCTGGTATCTGCGGATGAAAGAAGCTATCGCTATCGTCACGGGCTTCCGACAAATAAGAAGCTGGAGCACAATCTGATTGTATCCATCAACGGAAGATATAAAGGACTGATTACGACCGTTTCGAGAATGATTTATTTTGGCAAGCCGGATGAAGCATTTACGGAGCAATACAGGGATTGTTGCGAAATGGAATGCAGGACCGTTGCGGAAGCGGCTGTGGGTGTGGATGAGCTGAAGCTGTATCAGACATTAAAGCAGGCATATTTGGATAAGGGATATCCGGGAATGTTTGAAAAGCACGGGCAGGGAGGCTGTCAGGGATATTGGCCCAGGGATTATATGATAACGCCGGCATGCCATCATAAAATCCAAAAAAATCAGGCCTATTGTTTTAATCCGGTTGTTGACGGAACGAAATCAGAGGACTCCTTTTATGTAACGGAGGATGGACCTGTGTTTATAACGCGTCCTATTTCTTACCCCAAGCTGGAATACAATATGAATGGAATTGTTATGGAAAGACCGGATCTATTGGTGATTGATTAATAGGGAGCTTGGCGGAAACGGTTACATGTATGGGATTGGAGGGAAAGCTTATGCTGAAAGTGGGAATTATTGGATGCGGAACGATTGCTCAGGTTCGTCATATTCCCGAGTATGCAGCCAATGAAAATTGCGAGATTGCCGCTTATTATGATATAAAGACCGAGACTGCCGAAAAAATGGCAGCCAAATACGGGGGAAAGGTTTATACGGATTTAGAGGAGCTTTTGCACAGCGGAGTGGATGCGGTCAGTGTCTGTGTGGCAAATGCCATGCATGCATCCATTTCGATTCGGGCTTTGGAGGCGGGGCTGCATGTCCTTTGTGAAAAGCCTATGGCAGTTACTCTTGAGGAATGTGAGGCGATGGCAGAGGCGGCAAAGCAAAATAACAGAAAATTGATGATAGGACAAAATCAGCGGTTTGCCCAGGCGCATATAAAGGCCAGAGAATTGATTAGAAAGGGGGCTGTCGGAAAGGTTTTGTCTTTTGACACAAGATTTGAACATTCCGGACCGGAAGCCTGGTCCGGACAGGCCAATCCCTGGTTTTTTGATAAAAAACGCTCCGTATTTGGCGCTATGGCGGATCTGGGTGTTCATAAAACGGATCTTATCCATTATCTGTTGGGAGAGCCTATAACAAAAGTCAGTGCAATTTTATCGACTGTGGACAAGAGGTATCCTGACGGTACGCTGATTTCGGTGGACGACAATGCATACTGCATTTACCAGACGAAGAGCGGTGTGACGGGAACCATGCATGTGAGCTGGACCCAATATGGAGAGGAGTGCAATTCCACTATTATTCAGGGAAGTGAGGGAATGCTGCGGTGTTATACGGATTCTCGATATACACTGATTTTAGAAAGGAAAGGGGGAGAAACAGAGAAGTTTGAACTGGATACGGTGGGAACTAACGAGGAACAGACATCCGGTAAGCTGTTCAATTCCGGGGTGATTGATCGGTTTGCGGACTGTATTATAAAGGATACGGTTCCTCCGTCGTCGGGGGAAGAAGCGCTTAAGGCGATGAGAGTGGTGTTTGCGGCTGAGAAGTCCAGTCAGACAGGAGAAGTGATAGAGGTGAAATATTAAGAAAGAGTATTTGTGCCGGATAAAGGGGAATGAAATAGCTATAAGTGTTTTAGGATGAAACTTTTTTTGAGATATTAAGGTATTCTGAAAGTCATTGAACGGGCTTGCGGGATACCTTTTTATGCGGAAGTGGGTGTTGCAGAGGGAAATGAAATAGGGTTGCTAGCTGACTGATTTAAAATGCACAGTTTTTGCACATAAACAATACATGATATAATTGACTTCTATTTGATGATTCTATATGATTAATATAGGGAATAAACGGATAAGTGATAGGAAGAGGAAAAGAAATAGTGAAGAATGTAAATGTTACTTTTGGCGTGGGTGAAAATTTGAAGGCACAGGCTGGTGCTTTGTTTGCAGATTCGGGTATGAGCTTGTCTATAGTATTTAATATTTTTTGAGGCATTCAGTAAGGGAACAGCAGATACCATTTGCAATCAGCCGTAATATACTCAATGCTGTTACTTTGGAGGCGATGGATTCTGCTGAAAAGGAGAAAGAATTCGTGAGTGTGAAGAATAAGTTTTATATGGATAATGATTCGCCGGAGAGAGTAGTAGATAGGATTATTGCGGGGTATGAAGTGAAATAGGAAGTATAAACTAATTTGGATGAATATGTATAATATTTCAAATATTATACATATCAGAGAAAGTAAAATTTATATTTTATAATAAATTCAAGAACATCTGTTCTAAAAAAGTTGACGGTACAATTTGTGGGTGATAAAATAGAAAAGTGAAAATGAATAATAAGAAATATTCGAGTTAAAGATGAAACATTGATAAGGGAGAATATATGATTGAGACAATATGCCCAAAATGCAATGTTCCTATGACAGGAGATATTTGTGTCAAAGAAAATTGTAAAACAAAAACAATAATGTCCACTACGCTGTATTGGTGTGCAAAATGTAATGTCCCAATTTATGAAAAAGTTTGCCCACGTTGTGGAGAAGCTGGAGAATATATAGCAACAGATTTGAGACCTGTTTTTGTCGAAGAAAGAATAATACTTGCATTGATACTGGGTAAAGATTATCCATTATTTTTTGATGATAAATCTGTGTGGTATGGAAGCGGTGCATATATTGTTGATGGTAAAAAAATAAAAATATCAATATCAACAATAAATAAATGGCCGATTGAGAAAATACGAAAAATTAAAGAAGCATATGAAATGTGGATTGGAAAAGCAGACAGATCGTATTTTGAAAAAAATATATCAGATTTTATTAGGGTGAATAAGGATAGATATAATGATATTAATGCAGAAGCTATTCATTTTATACAAGGTTATAAAGATAAGTATTCGATAGAGGATATGATGGTTTCTTTTAGTGGGGGAAAAGACTCAACGGTTACCTCACATTTAGTTAATAAAGCACTAGGAACAAATAAAGTTTTACATGTGTTTGGAGATACTACCTTGGAATTTCCCTCTACAATTGAATATAAAAAGCGATTTAAGAAAAATGATGAATCACAAGGAGTAAGGGTTTTAACGGCCAAAAATAGAGAAAAAAATTTTGAAGAACTTTGCAAAGTGGTGGGTCCTCCTAGCCGGGTTATGAGATGGTGCTGTACAATATTTAAAACAGGAGCCATTCAAAAAACAATAGCCTCTGCTTTCAAAGAAAAAACCAATATATTAACTTTTTATGGCATTAGAAGAAATGAGTCTGCAAGCCGCAGTAAATACGAAAGAGAAAGTGAAAGTCCTAAAATATCAAAGCAGACTGTAGTTTCTCCAATTATTGATTGGACGGATTTTGATGTATGGCTCTATATTTTAACAACCGGAATAGATTTTAATGATGCATATAAACTAGGATATTCACGGGTAGGCTGTTGGTGTTGTCCCAATAATGGCTTATGGTCAGAGTTTTTATCGAAAGTTCATATGCATGAACAGTATATTCATTGGCGTGAGGTTCTTCTAAATTTTGCCATACAAATAGGAAAACCTGATCCGGAAGAGTACATAGATAGCGGAAATTGGAAAGCTAGACAAGGAGGCAATGGGCTTGAGATGGCTAAAAAATCGATCGTCTCGTTTGAAGCTTGTGTTACTGAAGAGAATGCTTTCAATTATGAATTGCAACGTCCTATTACGGAAGATTTGTATGAATTATTTAGACCATTCGGATTTATAAATAAAGAACTTGGCAATAAACGGCTTGGGGAGGTATATGTTTTAGATAAGTCGGGAAATGTGGTTTTGATTTTGCGAGGAAGAATAGGAAGCACCAAATTGAAGGTGACAATAAAGAAGAAAACATTAGCTAAGGCAAAATCACTTTCAGGGGTGGAAGGAAAGGTTCAGTGTCAGCTTACAAAGTACCAGATGTGTATTGGATGCAAGGCATGTGAAAGTATCTGTAAACATGACGCTATTAGCATTAAAGAAGATGGAAAAGGAAATAGCATATATAGAATAGATGACGACAAATGTAAACGTTGTGCCGAATGCATTAGCCATTTTAATGCAGGATGCTATATGAGAAAAGTATTAAAAATAAAGAGGGAATAATATGGCACGAGGGAAGATAAAAATTAGGCTGCAGGGACACGAAAAGTTTGTACTGCGTGATGGTTGGCTGAATAAAGGAATTATGCTAATAGAGCATAATCCGTTTGTGTTCCAAGGACAAGATGCACCAGATATATTCGGGCTTGGAAATAATATGGTAAAATCTTTAAGATATTGGCTAAAAGCATATAACCTTATTGAAGAAAAGGGAACAAAAGGCGTTTTTTTAACTGATATAGCAAAGACAATTGTAAAGTATGATAAGTATTTTGAAGATATATTTACAATTTGGATTTTGCAGTCGAATATTGCAAAAAATATAGGCGAAGCTACTACCTGGTATATGTTTTTTAACTGTTGCGATCTGGACGAATTTGATAAAGATGAAATAATAAAATGTTTGAAAAGAGAAATATTTAAGTATACAAATGGAGTCCCCTTTGCTGAACAATCATTAAAAAACGATGTGGATGTTCTGCTGAATATGTATGGAAAAGAAAGAGGTATTAGTGATCCGGAGGATAAAAATATATCTCCAATGGTGCAGTTGGGATTGATTAAAAAAGCGGATGGGATGTACACAAAAGGTCATCCTGATGACAGAAATATTTACGAGTGGAATATTTTGTATGAATTGGCTTCTTTAATGAAAGGACAAACATCAATATCCATAGAAGCTCTTTGTACAGGGGAAAAAAGTCTTTCTGCTATATATCAAATATCACGTATTACAATTAATGAAATGTTAGATAAACTGAATGATATGGAATATATTCGTGTAGATAGAACAGCAGGTCTGGATATGGTGTATAAATTGAGAGATTTAGAACAAGTAGAAGTGGCGGAGATGTATTATCAAAGCCATAGATAGGGGTAACTATGATAGAGGGTAAAAAGCTAGGCGATGTTATAAAATTTAATACTGATTTTAGAAATGCGGTAAACCTTTATTTGAGTTTAAATAAAAAAGAAAAAATATTAAGCTATATTCCGACACAATCATCAATCAGGATTTTATCAATGTATTTGCAGTCTATTAATCGAAAAAAGGATCAGGCTACGCTTTTGATAGGTCCATATGGAAAGGGAAAGTCACATCTATTACTTATCTTATTGGCAATTATTTCTATGGAAAGAAATACTTCTAATAAAAGAGTAATAAAACAATTAATAAATAAAATAGGTAAAGTAGATGACATAGGTAACGATATATGTGAAGTTATTGAAGAAATTTGGAGTGGAAAAAGATATTTACCGGTTATCATTACGGATTCAAGAGGAGATTTGAATCAAGCCTTTTTGTATGCACTTCATGAAGCTTTGATTCGTGAAAAATTGGATGATTTAATACCAGATACTTATTATTCAATAGCGATAAAAAGAATAAAAGACTGGAAAGAGAATTACCCGGAGACATATATACAATATGAAGATGCTCTTAAAAAATATGGTAGATCAGCAAAGCAATCAATAGCAGAACTAAAACAGTATTCAAAGGAAACATTAGAAGTATTTAAAGAAATTTATCCTGAAATTACTTCGGGTAGTGAGTTTAATCCGTTAGCAGTTTCAGAAGTATTACCTCTGTATAAAAGTGTAAGCGAAAAATTAATTGATCTAGGGAAATATAGTGGGATTTATATTGTTTTTGATGAATTTAGCAAATTTATAGAAGGACAGGATAAATTAAATACTGGAAACAATATGAAGTTACTACAGGATATTTGCGAACTAGCAACGGAATCGAAGCAAGCACAAATATTCATTACAATGGTAGCACATAAAAGTATAAAAGAATATGGAAAATATTTATCGACAGAAATTATTAATTCTTTTACAGGGATTGAAGGAAGATTAGAAGAGCGATATTTTATCACTTCATTTAAAAATAACTATGAATTAATTCAAAATGCTATCCAAAAAGATGAGGATGGTTTAAAAACTATACCACAATATCAGGTTTGTACAGGAGAACAATCAAAAGAAAGATACTATCAGTTACTTCCTTTTAAGACTAATTTTAATTTGAGTGATTTTGAAAAAATCATTCTTAAAGGATGTTATCCATTAAGTCCTATTAGTGCATATCTTTTATTAAATATTAGTGAAAAGGTGGCACAAAATGAAAGAACTTTATTCACATTCATTTCTAAAAATGAACAGTATAGTATGGCCAGATTCATTTCGGAACATACGGAAGATGCTTCTTGGAGCATAGGTGCAGATTTAATTTATGATTATTTTAGTAATTTGTTTAAAAAAGAAGTAACAAATGAATTCATACATAATGAATGGTTAAATGCGGAATATGCGGTTTCTAAAAGTGAGACAAATGAGGAACAAAAGATAATAAAGGCTTTGGCAGTTATTCTCATTGTTAATAAAGAGGATGAGCTTCCCGCCACAAAAGAAACGTTATGTTTGGCTTCCGGGGTTGCGGATGGAATAGAAATCATATCAAAACTGGCAGATAAACAACTTATATATAAAAAAGGTGCAACCAATACTTATGTTTTTAAAACAAGGGCCGGATCTGCCTTGAAAGTAGAGATAAAAAGGCGTAGAGGCTTAAAAGGTGATTCTGTCAATATTTCAAGTGTTCTGTCAAGTGTTATGGACAAATATTTTGTGATTCCCAAAAAGTATAATACAGATCATATGATGACAAGATATTTCGGACATGAGTATATGAATGTGGAAGACTTTTTAAATATTCAAAATTCGGAAGTGTTTTTTGGACCTGAAGATTTGGCGGATGGAAAGGTTATTTCGCTTTATGCTTTGAAGGAAGATAATTGGGAGGAGCAGGTAAAAGAAAGAGTATTATTTTATGAAGATGAAAGGCTAGTAGTAAAATGTACGGATAAACCTTTTGAACTAATTAAACAAGCACAGGATTATGAGATTGTGCAGGAATTAAAAGAAAATCAGGTGTTTGTTGATAATAATGAAGTATTAAAGAAAGAACTGCCTTTATTAGAAGAAGATTTGTCAAAAGAGTTATCTGGTCATATAGAGTCTATTTTTGATCAGAACATCCACTGTAAAGTATTGTTTTACAATGGTGAGAATGTAGAGACTTTAAATTGTGATAGGGAAGAAACAGCGGTTAACTTATGCTGTGAAAGAGTTTATGATCAAACGCCAATTATTAATAATGAACTGATTAATAGAAGAGTTCTCAGAACATCTCAAACAAGAAAGTCTAGGAAAGTGATTGTAGAAGCAATATTAAATCATAAAGATAATGAGAGCTTTTATGCAGGGACAAATCAAGAAGCAACAATTTATCGCTCTTTATTTAAGGTGACTAAAATTCTTGAAGGGCAGCCAGATGAGAACATTCAAAGAGTATTATGTATTATGAATGAATTTATTGACAGTTGTTCTGATAATAGGCAGTCATTAATGGGGCTGATTAAAAAATTGGTGGAAAAGCCTTATGGAATGAGGGAGGGAGTTATTCCCGTATATTTGTCTTATATACTGTCAAAACGAAAAGAAGATATTGTGGTATATTTCTCAAAAATGGAAGTACAGATTACATCCGATATTGTGATAAATATGTGTGAAGCTCCAGAGGATTATTCCCTCTTTGTTTCGAAAGCGGATGTGCAAAAAGAAAAATATATAAAGAATCTTCAAAAACTTTTTCATGTTGAGGATAGCTATAATTTATCAGATTCCCGTATTCATGATATTTTGATATGTATGCAAAGATGGTTTAGAGCCTTACCGCAAGTCACTCGAAATATTGAGATGATTAATGAATATGATGCAAAAGGTATGTCTCGTTATCTTGGCGGATTAAGAAATTTGCTTCAAAAGGCAGATGTAAATCCATATGAAATTATTTTTGTTAAGATACCGGAGATGCTTAATTGCAAAGATAATTTCGAAGAGACATATAATAAAATTTTATTATGTAAAGGGGCTCTTGACGAGTATTATGTTTGGATTCTTCAAAAAGCAGTTAATAAGACGTTTGAGATATTTGGAAATAAAAAGAAAGAAGATTTATTCCATACATTAAAAGAGTGGTATGATAAGCAGAGTGATGTTTCAAAAAAAGGGCTATATAGCGGAAATATCACAAAATTTATGACATGTATAGAAAAGATAGATATCTATGATGATGTAGAGATTACAAAAAAATTGGTAAAAGTAGTAACTGGAATTTATGTGGAGAATTGGAATGATAATTCCTGTGAACAATATGCTGTTTCTTTGCAAGAGCTGAAAAAAGAAGTTGAGTCTATTCGGGAGGATGTGAATGAAGGAAGGTTAAAATTGTCATTTACCGGAATGGGTGGAAAAGAGATAACACGATATTATGATCGGATTAATGAAGGAGAAGGGAGCGTCTTACGAAATATTATTGAAGATACATTAGAAGAGTATGATGATTTGAGTGTAAATAGTAGAGTGGCAATATTATTAGAAATGATAGAAAAGGTGATTGGATAAAGAAAGGGATGAATAAATTAATTTATTTGGATAATGCGGCAACTACATTTCCAAAGCCTGAAAGCGTATATCAGGCTTTGGATAAAGCAAATCGGGAAATGGCAGTAAATGCAGGGAGAGGCTCTTATAAACTGGCTAGACAGGCAACAGCGTTGATAGAGGAAACAAAAAACAAATTGTGTCGGCTTATTCATTTAGAAGAGGCTGAAGTTGTTTTTTCTCCCTCTATAACAATTGCTATGAATCAAATTATCAATGGCTTAGAATGGCAGGATGGAAGTGTTATATATGTTTCCCCATATGAACATAATGCTGTAGGACGAACGCTAAATTATCTTGCAAAATGCAAAAAGGTTATAATAAAAGAACTTCCGATTGATGCAAACACTTTTGAAATTGATGTGGAAAAAATGAAATATGAATTTTCCAGGTTTGCACCTACAGCGGTTTTTTGTACACATGTTAGCAATGTTACAGGATATATTCTTCCAGTCAAAGAAATTTTTCGAGAAAGCCGACGATTTGGAAGTATAAATGTTTTAGACACAGCACAATCAATGGGACTGGTTCCGATTGATGGCAGAGAAATAGAGGCAGATTTTATTGCTTTTGCGGGCCATAAAACATTATATGGACCCTTTGGAATAGGTGGATTTATTAATATTACGAAAAGGCGTCTAAACGAGTTCTTTGTTGGAGGGACAGGAAGTGATTCATTAAATTTGGATATGCCCCAAATCGGGAGTGGAAAGTTTGAGGCAGCTAGTAGTAATATTCCGGCAATTGCAGGATTGAATGCGGCATTGGATACCGTTAATATGGAAAACGAAATAGAGAATGAAAGACAATTGTTGGAATATTTAATCTCCGAATTAGAGAAACTGCCAGAAATTACATTATATGTTCCTAAAGAGAAAGAACATCGAGTTGGTATAGTGTCTTTTACAATAGAGGGTTTGGACTCGGAAAATGCGGCAATGATTTTGGATGAAGATTTTAATATAGCTGTTAGATCGGGATATCATTGTGCACCTTATATACATAAATATTTAAAAGATAAAGATACATTAGGGACAATTCGAGTAGGAATTGGAAGATTTACTACAAAAGAGGAACTGGAACAGCTGATTTTGGCTGTGAAAGAAATTATTGGATGAGGTGATGGGGTGCCTAATTATTTAGACTATTTATACAGATTTGAGGTTTCATCCTTAAAAGGCTATCTTGGAGAAAATCTGGTAGACACGCTTATTGAATGGATGCCGGAGGGAAATACTTTGCTTACACGGCAGAGATTAATTAAAATGATAGATTCGCTGCATGGGACAAACATTTTAAAGAATAAAAATTTCCGCAAGGATCTTCTGCTTAGTATGGGAGAGGATGATATATTAGAAATTAGAGATGCGTGTCTTTCCGGAAAAGAGAAAAAGGAGGAAGATCCGGCCAAGCTTGCAGATGTCATATCGGGAAAGGCATGGGGAAAAAATAATCTTTCGTTGCATTTGTCTGAAAAATGGAATGTAGATAAAAGCATTTTTGATAAAGAGTCTCTCCACGATATGGAGGTTGTAAATCAGGTAGAAGCAGGGGAGCGTTTTTATGAGCTTCTTGACTATCAATATTATATAAAACAAAGAATACTTTATATATTGAATTCGGGACAAGAGTTGGAACGACTGCTCGTGCATATGCCAACGGGTACGGGAAAGACAAAGACAACGATGCATACAGTTGTTAATTACATTGAATTTACTTTGCAGAAGCAAGGACTGATCCTGTGGGTTGCACATACTACAGAGCTATTACAGCAGGCGTATGATACTTTTGTAGATGTGTGGTCTCATTTAGGTGATGGAGAAATAACGGCATACAAAATATGGGGGAAAAATACATTAGAGGGAACGACAGAACCTTTAAATGGTATTGCTTTTTGTGGTCTGTCAAAGCTAATGTCAATTGAAGAGAATAATCCAAGCTTAATGAGAAGATTAGAAATGGATTGCAGATTAATCGTGTTTGATGAGGCTCATAAAGCAGCGGCAACAGAGACAAGAAGAGTTATTGAATGTCTTATGAGGAAGAAAGAGGGAATGGAAAACAGGGCGTTAATAGGGCTGTCTGCAACGCCGGGAAGAACTACGGAGGCATCTTTTGACAATCGTCTTTTATCGCACATGTTTGGGGACAAGCTGATTGATATCAATGTAGATATATTGAATCAGATTAATATGGGAAGCTTGAAAGCATTAAATACAATAGCTGAAAAAAATATTATAAGATATTTTCAACAGAGACGAATTTTATCAAAGCTTGTTGTAGAGAAGCTGACTTATCAGAAAGAATTTACAAAAGAAGAATTGGATTTATTGGAAGCAGACTTGAGAATATTGGGCTATGAAGATTTTACTGAAAAGCAGTTGAAAGTCTTGGCGGCAAATAAGCAACGAAATTTTAGTATTATGGTAAAATTGAGAGAGTTGTTTAATGCTAAAAAGCCGACGATTGTTTTTGCATGTTCAGTTGAGCATGCAAAACTGATATCGGCTATGCTCACTCTTGAAGAAATTCCAAATAGTTTGGTAGTGGGAGAGATGAATCCCATAGATCGAAAAAAAGCAATTGACGAATTTAAAGATAGACAGAGTAATGTGAATATTATCATTAATTATGAGGTTCTTACAACCGGATTTGATTCAAAAAATATTCAGTGTGTATTTATTACACGGCCAACGAAATCAGTTGTGTTATATAGCCAAATGATAGGAAGAGGACTAAGAGGCCCGCTAATGGGAGGAAATGAGGAGTGTCTATTGATTGATATAGAAGATAATATTAAATCCTTTGATAATGAAAATGCATTTTCACATTTTAATGATTACTGGAAAGTTTAGGAGGAGATGGTATGGGCAAAAGTATTGTAGATATTCAGAATATGGGGGACGCTTTACGAAACACAGGTTATAAAAATATTGAAAGTGCTGTTTCGGAAATTGTTGATAATTCGATTGAGGCAAGTGCTAAAAATATATTTTTGATTATTTCTGAGAGCGTAAATAAAATATCTGGCCGGCAACAGGTAAGTGAGATCGCTTTTCTGGATAATGGGGATGGGATGAACGAAGATATATTATCCGGATGTCTGGGAATTGGTTCAACAACGAGACAAGCCAGAAAGGGCATGGGACGCTTTGGGGTGGGATTGCCGCAGGCGTCGTTACATGCATGCCCGGAAGTGGAAGTATATTCGTGGCAGAATGGAATAGAAAATTGCCGAAAAGTATATTTGGATATTGATAAAGTGAAAAATGGAGAACAAACAGAGATAGAAGATCCTGTTTTAATGGATGTTCCGGAGAAATATAAACAATACATAAAATACAAAACCCTTTTTGAGAAATATGATTTTTCAAAAAATGGAACACTTGTAATTTGGAAAAGATGTGACAAAGTTCAGCCTAAAACCAGGGGACCTTTAGTTGAACGGTTGGAATTTGCATTAGGACAGAAATTTAGACATTTTATAAGCAAGGAGATCTGTGAGATAAAAATCATTTGTGAAAATAATCAAGATATGGCAGTTGATGTTTATCCAAATGATCCTTTGTTTTTGATGGAAAATAATTACGTGCTGGGAAATCCGGAAAAACCAGCGAAAGCTTATAAAAAGGGAAATGGTAGCAATTTAGAGCCGTTTTTTGAGCCATACAAGATGGAGGGGAATGAGAGAGGAGAGGTTGTTGTTCCGGTAAAGTATTATGATAAAGATGGAAATATAGCGGAATCAACAGTACTGACACGATTTTCTATTGTCAAGTCAAAATTTTATGACGAAACTGCATTTAAAAAGAATTTTGATCCGGGCAATGGAGAGTTTGGAAAACAATATGCTAAACGCATGGATGGAATTTCTATAGTTAGAGCTAATAGAGAAATAGATTTTCGAAAATTTGATTTTTATGATAATGTAGGAGATACAACACATAGATGGTGGGGATGTGAAATTATTTTTACACCAGAGTTAGATGAGGCTTTTGGAGTTTCTAATAATAAACAATATGTAGAGTTAAAAAAGGTAGATCAAGAAGATTACGATTTGGATGAAAAAGTACAACCAATCTGGAGTGTACTGGAAAAGGTAGTTGCTCGAACAATTAAAGCAATGTATGCTAGGAATAAAAAAACACGACATAGCACACGGTCTGCTGATGATTTTCAAACTTTAACAGCGGATATTATTAATAATGTAGAAAATAATTTTGAAGAAACTGTTGAGTCCACTACAAAAGAAATAAAAGCAACTAAGACACAAGAAGAACTTATTGATAAGGGTAAGGCGGCGTTAATAGAACAAGGATTTGAAGAACCTACAAGTGAGGATGCCCAAAAGTTCATAGCAAATTCAGTTAATTTTATTTATACAGATAAAGGGAAGTTTAGTTCAGCATTTGACTATAGCTTCCAATTAGGTTGCACAATAATTACAGTGAATACGGCACATGAATTTTATAATTCATTTTTGAAAAAGATATATGCGATTGATGAAGTGCAAACGACTTTTGAGTTGTTTCTTGCTTCTTTTGTTAAAGCGATTGATGAAACAGAACCTTATCAAAGGAAAGAGAATGATTGGTTGGTATCAACATGGCAGGATAAACTTAAAAGGTATATAGAAGAACAATTGAATCCTAAAAATAAATGAGAGAATATAATGAGCCTATTATTTTCACAAGAGATAAAATATGCGATAGATCAAGAGTTAGCATTAGCAAAAGATTCAGTACAAATCATATCAGCGTATTGCAAGTTGAAAGCATTAGTTAGGATGAATGACATAATAAATAAAAGTGTTTCATCAAAAAAATTAATGGTCCGTTTTCGGGCAGATGATATTGTTAAAGGGAGTACTGATTTTGAAATTTTAGATTTTTGCATGAAGAATGGTTGGGAAGTGTATATTAGGTTTGATTTGCATGCAAAAACATATATCGTTGACGATAAGAGGGGGATTGTGGGGAGTTCTAATGCTACATTGAGTGGGTTGGGAATTAGTAAATCGGCAAATTATGAAATGGGTTCTTTGGTAGAAATAGAAAAGCAAGACATCTTAAAAATAGAGAAAATGTATATGGATGCAATTAAAGTAGACGAAAAACTGATTTGCAGATTGAAAGAGGAACTTAGTATAAATAAAAATGAATTTATAGATGGTTCTTTTCATTGGTCAAGCAGCATTACAAAGTTATTCCATCCACAGATAAATACGCTGTTTTCTTATGAACTTCCTGAGAATAAAAGTATTTCTGAAGGATATGTTTCGTTTTTAGATGTTCCTAAAGGCGTTGATAAAAGTCAACTGAAGGAACTGTTTCGTTGGTGCAATGCATATTTGTGGCTATTGCAAGTATTGAAAGAAAATCAAGGATGCTTATATTTCGGTGCATTGACAGAAAAGTTGCATAATGCATTAGTAGAAGATCCGAAACCTTATAGGAGAGAGGTTAAAGAACTGTTATCAAATTTATTGAGTTGGGTTGAAGAGTTGGAGATGGAAGAAATAGTGATTGATAGGCCCAATTATTCACAAAGGATAAGAATACTTTAATATATGGAGGATAAAAAGTATGGAGGCAAAAGAAAAATCATTACGTGAAGTATTTGGTAGTGGACCACAAAAACTTGTAGTTCCTTTTTTTCAAAGAAGATATGTTTGGAATGAGCGTAATTGGGCAGAACTATTGAAAACAATAGAAGAGAATGATGATGTAAAAGTTTTTTTGGGATCAATCATTATTAAGTGGGGTGAAAATAGAGAACCATCAGAGGCAACGATTGTTGATGGGCAGCAACGTTTAACAACTTTATCACTGCTTACGAAAGCAATTTATGATGAGTTTGATGATGAAATTAGAAATAATGTAAAAGATACGATTCATAATGTTTTGTTTTATAAAGAGAATACAACAGATCCGATTGAGAGAAGCGAAATAAAAATAAAACATTCCAGAGTAGATGAACCTGCTTATAGTAAGATAATTCGTGCTGGAGTTTTTGAAGAGAGTAGAGTTGATGCAAGCCAGCTTATAGATGCTTGCCCAAGTAAAATTGAAGAGTGCTATATGTATTATCGCAAAGTATTAGCGGAGAAAAAACAAGAAGAATTATCTAAAATATTTAATACAATGTATAATGACACAAATAAAATGCTTGTACGAATTGTATTGCATGAAAAGGATGTAAACGAACAAGCAATTTTTGATACGATTAACAGGGCTGGTGAACGGTTAAGTACTGCGGATATAATTAAGAATAATATTTTTAAAGGATTTATAGAAACATGTCATGGAGATACCTCATTACGGCAAGAAGTAAACGATTTATATGATCAAAAATGGGAAGTTCAATTTTATTCTTCTACTGGTGAAAATGAATGGGATTATAAACGTCGATTTGGTAATGTAAGTAAGAACAATCTAGAGTTCTTACTATATTGTGTTGCTTGTATACGTTGGGCGAAAGAAGATACAAAAGATTTTTCAAATAAATTAGATTTAATATATGCCAGCGAGACTAAAAATTATAATTTTGAAGATTATAAATCTTTAGTAGAAGATATAAACTGTTATGCTAAATTGTTTAGCAGCTATATCAATGATTTAAATGAAAAAATGCGTGATAACAGTAAAAAAGAAAGAGAATACTTTTCCTACAAAGATGATGTGAGACGTTTGTTGCTGATACTGGAGATTTTTGGAGTTCAAATGTTTTATCCTTTTGTGTTGAAAATTTTAAAAGAAGCAAATGGTGATTTAACAGATACAAAATTAATCGAGCAGGCAAAAATGTTAGAGACTTTTGTAATGAGAAGAAGGATTGTAGGGGGTAGTGTATCAGATTATGCATCAAAATGTAATTTAATTCTTAATAAAGGTGTGAAACAATTATTTGTACAGACAGGAGAAAGAGAAATAAGTATAAGTGATGTAGAAATTAAGATGGCACTTACAAATGTAAACAATGAAACGGCCAGAATGGTATTATTTTGGATAGAACTATCACGGAAAAATAAGAATTCAGATATTGATGGATTAACGTATACATATACTTTAGAGCATATTATGCCTTTGAAATGGCAAGAGAATTGGAGCGTTTCGGAAGATCAGATTGAAAAAAGAAAAGCACATATATATGATTTGGGAAATATGACATTATTAAGAAATTCATTGAACATAACAGTTAAGAATTCAGATTTTAAAGGCAAGATAGAAGGTGTTCCGGCTGACAGAAGAAGGAAAGCAAAAGAGGGATATAAAGGAAATATATCTTTAGATATTACTGCTGAAATTGTGAAGTGGTATGATGAAGTAAGTACTATATGGGATGAGAATGCGATTGATAAAAGAAAAAATAGATTTTTTAATGAAATTATTGAATTGTGGCCTTTGATTTAAAATTGTTTGTAAATTGATTAAGTATTTAATGTGAGGGCTAAAGTTTCGTGAAAGTTGTTTTTAGTAAGAATGGACAATGATTATTTGTTCATTAAAAATAGCATAACGGGGAAGTATGAATTGCCATCAATAGAATGCAACGAATCGTTGGCAGGAGTCAAAAATTAGAAATCAATAAAATGGAAATTAGTATTTCGGTTTTCGATAAAATGGATTCTATCGTTATTAGGCCAAGAAAGAAGAGAAAAAGTATATCAATAGATATAGACGCACCCAGACACCTGTTTTTCTGGTACGAGCTGAGCAGGCTTTACTTCCATCCCCCTGTAGCTGGTTTGGGAGGTTGTTCCCATATGGAATATGTTGAAAAGGAGCAGTTTCCCAACCTCTATCTGATTTCTGGCAGTCCCAAGCTTCTCACACTTTTGGAAAAGGAAGCAAAGAGAAGTCCGGAATCTTTGGAGATGCTGAACCAATTGAAATATATGTTGAATGTAGATGATTAAAATTCAATGGAAGAAATTAAAGTCTTAAAATTTCGGTCTGCTGTTATGGTATTTGAATTATCGGGTATGAAGCAAACAATGAGCCGCGAACGACTATTCTGCAAACCATGTTTAGAAAAAGGAACAAACCCCATGACCAACACCCACCGCAACATCTTCAAAGCCATCCACGAAGGAAAATGGCTCAAAATCGAATACCAAAACGTAGAAAACCAGATCACCAACTACTGGATAGGCATCCGTGATCTTAACATTGCCGCCCGCACCCTCTCCGTAGACGGCCTGCACACTACAAAATACACCTTAGGCTCCTACGACCGCATTTACATAGACTCCATCCTCTCTTCCGAAATCATCGAAGGCTCCTACTGTGAAATCAACGAAGATCTGGTAAGAGACATCTACCTCCACCCTCACAAATACAAAAGCCTTTTCGACCACGTAGCCAATCTAAAGATCCTCAACTACCTGGAAATGTGCAACCGCATGGACTGCGTGCCCTACTATTCCGACTTTGAACTAATCCGCTACCTTGACAGCGACAGCTTCCGGGATGAATTTTACGAGCTGAGCGACGAGCAGTTCCGCATGATTGTCACCTATTTTCAGCAGAAAACAGAAGAAAACCGCCCCGACGGACGTATTACCATCCAGCAGCTGGCCATGAACATCCTGAGTATCCACACCAACAAGGGCCTGTATGTCCTGGCATACCGCCGTCTCCGCCTGGATGTAAAACGGCGTGTCCTGCGCCCGGACGAGGACATTACCATCTGCACGGAGTACACCGTAGACGGCGCCGCAGAGAGCATCCGCCGTTATCTGGATGCGGATGAGTACGAGCTTTTGGAGCATTTTGAAGAGAACCAGGAGCGGATCAAGGACTGCATCACCCACTACAACCGGGCTGTTCTGAGCGCAGACGATATGCCCTACATCATCGGCCTGGGAATGGACATTGCTCTTGATCTCCACAAAGAATACCAGGCCATTTTAAACATGTATCAAAAAGACAGGGTCCCCATACCCATCCGCGCATTTTTCGGAGATTTGCTCAACCGCCCCGTCCGCAAAAAAGCATGTCCCATAACTCTGTTAAACAGACGCATCAATCTGGATCAGCTCCTTGCCATCAACAATGCCATGAAATACCCCGTAGCCTATATCCAGGGGCCTCCGGGAACAGGCAAGACCAATACCATTCTCAATACCCTGCTGACCGCATTTTTCAATGAAAAGACCGTGCTTTTCACCTCCTACAACAATCACCCCATCAACAGTGTATTTGAAAAGCTGACAGAGCTCAGATACCACGGCCGGAACATTCCCTTCCCCGTCCTCCGCCTTGGAAATATAGACAAACAGAAGGAAGCTGTCCGCTACCTGAAAGAGCTGTACCTTACCACAAAGGCAGTCACCGTATACGAATCCACACTGGACAAGCGGCGCGGCGACCGCATCCAAAGAGCAAAGGAGCTTTCCGGTCTCCTGGGACGCTATGAGGAGGTTTTGGATCTCCGGGAGCGGAGGGAAACCCTGCACCGTATGACGGAATACCAGAGCCATTTAAAGGGAGCCATCGGCCTTCTCCCCTTCCAGGCGGATTTGCAGGGAAGGCAGTTGGAGATGGTCAACCGGAAAATCAGCGGCAAAGGCCAGATTACCGACGAGGAAGCCCTGAAGCTTCTTGATGACAATGAGGAGGAGCTTTACAAATATCTCTACTACACCTCGGCAAAATACATCCAAAGACTGGACGAGCCGAAATACGACGAGCTGCGGAAAATCTTATTTGAATCCGAAGGGGAGGAGCAGCTTAAAGCATTTTCCAAATACCTGAGCAAAACGGAGAATGTGCGGCGCCTCCAGCGGGTATTCCCGGTGATGATTACCACCTGCATCTCCGCACACCGCCTTGGTGCGCCGGAAGCCCTGTTTGACATGGTGATCATGGACGAGGCAAGCCAGTGCAATACGGCGGTTTCCCTGGTCCCCATTATACGGGGCGAACAGCTGATGCTGGTGGGTGATCCCCAGCAGCTCAATCCCGTGATTCTTCTGGACCCGCTGGTGAATCAGCGCCTTCGCAAAAAATACAACGTATCCGACGAGTACGACTACCGGGAGAACTCCATTTACAAGACTTTTCTCTCCTGCGATTCCGTCAGCGACGAAGTGCTGCTTCACAATCATTACCGGTGCAACGAGAAGATCATCGAGTTCAATAACCGGAAATATTACAACTCCAAGCTGAACATACGCTCCAACAGCAGAGAGCCGCATCCGCTTATCTATATAGATGTGAAAAATGCTCCCGTAGATCAAAAAAATACGGCTCCCTGCGAGGTGCAGGAGATTGTAAGCTATGCATCCTGCCATCGTGACAAAAGCATCGGCGTGATTACGCCCTTTGTGAATCAGAGGAAAATGATTGAGGAGGCATTGAAAAAAGAGGGCCTGGATCATGTGGCCTGCGGAACGGTCCACGCTTTTCAGGGAGATGAAAAGGATGTGGTGCTCTTTTCCACCGCTATCTCGGACAGCACCCAGGCAGGCACCTATGAATGGCTGAAAAATAACCGGGAGCTTATCAATGTGGCCGTCTCCAGACCCCGGGATCAGTTGATTGTACTGTCCGATTCCGGGAATCTTAACCGCCTTCATCAGCGGGAGGGCAGCGACGACCTATATGAGCTTGTGGAGTATGTGAAAGCCAACGGGACATCTCAGGTAAGCCGGAAAAAAGCCAATTCCCGCGCGCTTGGGATTAAGCCTTTCAGTACGGCTATGGAGGAAGCCTTTCTTGCCAATCTCACCCATGCCCTAGAAAATATCTGGCTTTCCCAGAGCCGCTATACCGTCCATAGGGAAGTGGCGGTGTCGCAGGTATTTCAGGACAATCTAAGCCATGACGACCTGTTTTATTCCGGACGCTTCGATTTTGTGGTCTACGAGCGTCAGGGCGGTAAGGAGCTGCCGGTGCTTGCCATTGAGCTTGATGGGAAAGAGCATTTCGAGGACGAGATTGTAAAAGAGCGGGACAGGAAAAAGAACGCCATCTGCGAGGCTCACCGGATGCAGATTATCCGGGTGGAGAACGCTTATGCAAGACGGTATCATCACATTAAGGAGATTTTGATTAATTATTTCTCGATTCGGCATTAACCGAACATAAAACGAGTATACGGATGAATCGCCTGTTATGTTTGACGCAGGCCGGCAAATCATGTACAATAGAAAAATAACTTGGATACAAACCCCAATATCGGCAGATAATAACAGGAAAAAGAAAAAGGAGCTTCAAATGAAGAAAGCAATCATCATCGGCGCAGGTCCGGCAGGAGTGACGGCAGCCTACGAATTGTTAAAGCAGTCAAAGGAATACGAAGTACTGGTCCTTGAGGAAAGTCAGGAGATAGGCGGAATCTCCAGAACCGTGCGCTACAACGGCAACCGCATGGATATCGGCGGCCACCGCTTTTTCTCCAAGGACGACCGGGTGACGCGTTGGTGGGACCAGATTATGCCCCTTCAGGGAAAGCCCTCCTACGATGATAAAGTATTGGGCCGCACCATACCGCTGAAAAAGGGAGGACCGGACCCGGAAAAAGAGGATCAGGTGATGCTGACCCGGAACCGGGTATCGCGCATCTATTATAAAAAGAAGTTTTTTGACTACCCGATCAAGCTCAATGCAAAGCTCTTCCTTAACATGGGCTTTGCGGATACGGTTGTGGCAGGCTGCAGCTATCTGAAAACAGCGGCAGTCAAAAAGCCGGTGGATTCTTTGGAAAACTTTTATATTAACAGCTTCGGCCGAAAGCTCTACTCCATGTTTTTCGAGGGCTATACGGAAAAGCTCTGGGGCCGTCATCCCCGGGAGATAGCTCCCGACTGGGGCGCACAGCGGACCAAGGGGCTTTCCATCATGGGAATCCTGAAGGATAACGTGGTAAAGCTCCTTCCCGGAAAGCAGGACAAGAAGCATGTGCAGACCTCCCTGATCGAAGAATTTAACTATCCCAAATACGGTCCCGGCCAGCTCTGGGAGACAGCCGCCGCCGAGGTGGAGCGCATGGGCGGAGAGATTCGAAAAGGCTGTAAGGTGACGAAGATCAACACCGCAGGAAACCGCGTAGAGAGCCTTGTGTATCAATGTGACGGCCAGGAAGTGACCGTGGAGGGCGACGTATTTATCTCCTCTATGCCGGTGAAGGATCTGGTGGCAGGCATGAACGATGTGCCGGAGGATAAGGCGGAGATTGCGGCAGGACTTCCCTACCGTGATTTCGTTACGGTCGGCCTTCTGGTGAAAAAGCTGAATCTGAAAAATGAGACAAAGCTCAAGACCTTGAACAATATCGTTCCCGACTGCTGGATCTATGTTCAGGACACCGGCGTCAAGCTGGGGCGTATCCAGATTTTTAATAACTGGTCCCCCTATATGGTGGCAAAGCCGGAGAAAACCGTCTGGATTGGTCTGGAATATTTCTGCAGCGAGGGTGACAAGTACTGGAAGCTCAGCGAAGAAAAATGGGTAAAATACGCTACGGCCGAGCTTTTAAAAATGGGCGTGATTTCCAGTGAAAGCGATGTGCTTGATTCTCACAGAGAGCGGGTAAAAAAGGCTTATCCGGCGTACTTTGATACCTATGAGCATATGGATGATTTGATTGATTATCTGAACGGCTTTGGCAACCTCTACTGCGTAGGCCGCAACGGTCAGCACCGCTACAACAACATGGATCACTCGATGGCAACCTCCTTTGAGACTGTGGGGAATATCTTAAGCGGCAGGGAGGATAAGAAGAATATCTGGAGCGTGAATACGGAGAAGGAGTATCACGAGGAGAAGAAGTAAAGTTAGTGTACTGAGGAAAAAAGAGGCTTTATCTGGAAAGGACAGATACAGCCTCTTATTAAAATAAAATCTTGCGAATAGTAATTGAATTATAGAAAAATACAATATTTAGTGGAATCTTTCCGAAGTTAGTTGAAATAAAGCTTTTATCAAATGGTAAAACATGGTA
>OFGA01000246.1_pt1 | contig 50827 bp, 37 predicted proteins | sample 1521471 | NCBI WGS metagenome assembly OFGA01 (sample SAMEA3504086, study PRJEB24116) | mouse gut metagenome | biome: mouse gut; feature: mouse-associated habitat; material: faeces | place: Denmark | collected 2011 | reverse complement strand
CGATGTCACAGGCATGCGGTTATGTAAAAAGACTTTTTACAAAGCCGAACCTGTGGGCGTTATCAGACGGGAGCATCTACGAGCTGGGGCTGGAACGGACAGAGATGAATATACTTATGCTGTCTTTGCTCATCCTGTTGCTGATCAGTATCATAAAATATAAAAACAACGAGTCCCTGGATTCGTTTTTGACAAAACAGTGTGCGTGGTTTCGCTGGCTTACCGTTGCCGTATTATTTGCATTCATTTTTTTGTTTGGGATTTATGGCCCGGGATATGATGCCGGACAATTTATTTATTTTCAATTTTAGGAGCTGTCAGACATTATGAAAAACGAAAGTATGTGGAAAATAAAAAAAATTGCAGGTTCCGTTTTTATTTTTAGTCTGATGTTTCTAATCGTCATCAGTCTGAATAAAGTCACTTTAAATCGGACAAGTCAGGGGTGTATTCAGCTGACGGATTTTTATAACTTGGAGGAGCATACGGTAGACGCATTGTTTATTGGAAGCAGCCACGTATATTACAGTGTGCATACGTGCATGCTGTATGACGATTATGGTATTGCCAGCTATCTGCTCGCATCCCCGGGGCAGCCGGTCTGGATGAGCTATTATTTTCTGGAAGAAGCGTTAAAGACGCAGTCCCCGCGGCTGGTCGTATTTGATGTCTGCACGCTGTACCGCAGGGAAGCGGACGCCGGTTCTGCATCCTGGCCAAGCTTAATCAGCATGAAGCCTTCGGTCCGCAAATGGAAGGCCATCCGCGCGGTCAATCAGGAAGGAAAACAGTTAGACAGCATTGCGGCATTTTTTTCGTTTCCGTATTACCATACGCGCTATGATGAATTGAACCGGCAGGATTATGAAAATACAAAACGGGTCCGCTACAACGGATATTTTCCAAGCTTCGAACGGATATCCGAAAGCGAGCTGTCACAGTGGAAGGATGCGGACAGGACGAATCCAGGCCTTGCAGAGCCGCTGGCCGCACGCGCGGAAACGTATCTGCGCAGGCTTATAGAGCTGTGCCAAAAGAAGGAGCTGCCGCTGCTTTTGGTCAATTCGCCCTATTTAAACCAGACGCTGGAAAAGCAGAAGGCGTACAACTATGTCAGCCTGATAGCACAGGAATACGGCGTTCCATATCTGGACGGCAATTATATCGAAGAAATGCAGATTGATTTCAAAGAGGACCTGCTGGAAGCGTCGCATTTAAATTACTTTGGCAGCATCAAATATACAGATTACCTGGCCGGGTGGATGAAACAGCACTATCTTATTCCAGACAGGCGCGGCAATGCCGGCTACCGCAGCTGGGAAGAAACAAGCAGGAAATTCCGGCATCAGCAGCTGTACGCAAGGGTACTCAAACAGATTCAGACGCAGAAGGCTTATCTGGAAGCAGTGCAGCAGCTGGATGAATGCACGGTGGTGTTTTATGATAAAAAGAGCGGGGCGGCAGCCGTTTGCGAGAACGGGAAAAAGGTGTTTGAAGGGGCACCGGATTCGGATTATTTCAGGCATTTTGACCTCGGCTATTCAGACCTCGCTGTCGGGTGCAGCAGCGGAAATCTGTCGGTACGGCTGGACAGGAAAGAGTATTTATTTGCACAGGACGGGCTGAATGTACTTGTCTATGATAAAATAGCAAAGCGCGTGATAGACGGGGCAGGCTTTACAGCCGGAAAAAGGGCAGCAGCAAAGACATAAGAGCTGCTGCCCTTTTTCCGGCTGTTGTAAAAAGCGCAGCAAAAATCCAGCATCCCATATCAGGAATGCTGGATTTCGTCTGTTATCCCACATCAGTCCGTTTTTCGCCCGGTGTCCGGTATTGCAGGCGGTTTTGGAAAGAATCAGTCATAATCCTGGTCCCAGTCGAGTATCTGTCCGGTCCGGGCATGAATGGTATATTCGTATTCCATACGGCCCTTCACGATTTCTATTTCGTATACCGGCACGCCGTCGTCATAATCCGATTCTGCTTTGACAACGGTTCCGCCCGGAACCTTTTCGAGTGCAATCTGTTTTGCTTTTTCCAGGCCGATATCGCCGCTGCTGTTTGCGGCATTCCCGGATGAAGCGGTGTATTTCCATTCGTATTCAATCAGGGCACCCGTTCTTGCATGGAATTCCAGAATATAAGTTTTTTTGGAATCAGTCATTTTTACCTTGTAGTAGTCCAGGCCGTCGTCAAATTTGCGCGCGATGCTTACGATGGTTCCGTTTTTAACGCGGGCCTTTGCCAGGCTTTTGCATTTGCTTTCGCTGATGACCGGTTTGCTGGAAGACGGGCTGACCGATATTTTTTCCCAGCTGTATTCCAGGATTTTGGCATCCGAAGCGCGGTAGGTGATTTCGTATTTCCGGTTTCCCTTCACCAGCTGTACATCATAGACAAGCGTGCCTTTTTCATAATCCCGGTCTGTGTCGGTAATGGTGGCACCCGGTACTTTTTCCAGTGCTTTTGCACCGGCCTGGCTTTCGCTGCTGATAGATGCGGCATAAGCGCCCTGTGTCCAGGCCAGAATGCCTGCTGCTGTAAAACAGGCAGTAAAGAGTGCTGCTTTCAGGTTTTTGGTCAGGTTCATATTCGTTTCCTCCTAAAAAATAGATGATTTGTTTCTGCGGGCCGTGAGCCGGTGCCGTTCAGGCTGCTTGGGCCGGTCCGCTGCCCGTATGGATAGCTGTGCAAAAATGCTCCTGCGGTTAATCCAGCGGTTCTGTTTCCCAGCTGCGGATAGCGCCGCTGTAGGCATCGATTTCAAATTCATATTCCATGCCCTGATAGATAATTTTTCCTTCGTATTCCATAATGCCGTCGTCTAAATCCACCTCAAATTCAAAGATGTCGCTGACAGAGGCTCCCGGCACCTGCTCCAGCGCCAGCTTTCTGGCTTTTTCTTCGGAAATCATTTTTCCGTCGGAGCCAGCCTGAGGCAGAGTGGTTTCTGCTTCAAAATCATATTTGATGACTTCTCCGGTAACGGCGTCGATTTCATAGTCGTATTCTTTGCCGCCGTTTACAAAAAACTCTACCTCATACAGGCTGCGCCCGTCATCGTAATCCAGCTCGCTTTTCAGGAAAACGGCCTGGTCTTTTGGAATGCCGGCATGCGCAAGCGCTTTTGCCTGTGCTTCTTCTGGCGTCAGCACCGGGCCTGCATCTGGCTGGCTGCCAGTCCCGGCTGTCTTATGCGCATTCTGTCCGCTGCTGGCAGTATTTTCAGCCTTTGTGTTCTGTCCGCTGTCAGCAGGATTTTTTACATCTGCATTTTGTCCGCCGGCATCCGGATTTTTAGTAATATCCTGTCCGCTGCTGCCAGTATCTGCTGCAGCGGCATCTGCGCCGTCAGACGGACTGTCCTGCGCGTCAGGCGGCATGCTGGAATGAATAATGTTTCCGGTCAGGGCATCGATGTCGTACTGGTAAGACTGCCCGCCTGCTGTAAAATCCACCTGGTAATAGTCTACACCGCTGCGGGTGGCCAGCTCCGACGAGGTAAACTCTGCATCGGATGCTGACGCCAGTCCGGCATCTTCCAGCGCCAGGCGTTTTGCTTCTTCTGTTCCGATGAAATTCATCTGGGCCTTTTGTCCGGCACATCCTGCAGTTAACAGCGCTGCCAGTCCGGCAGCACACAGGAAATAGTTTGCTTTCATTGCCTGCACTCCTTTTTGCTGTTATGTTTGTGTTGTTTGTTCTGTTGATAGTATCTTAACGTGCAATTATGAAATGAGTATGAAATGAGAAAAATTTTTTATAATTTTTTCGTTCTCATTTTATGCGTTCTTATTTATTTCCGGTCTGGCAGAAGCCGTGCAGTTTTTTTGCCGGGAATCCGGCAGGTGCAGCGTAAAGGCGCTGCCAGCACCCAGAATGCTTTCCAGCGTCATATATCCGCCGTGGATGCGGGCAATCTGCTGTACCATGGACAGGCCGAGCCCGGCCCCGGTATCTTTGCTGCGTGCGGCGTCTGCCTGGTAAAACCGCTGCCAGACCCTGTCCTGCTGCTCCGGTGCAATGCCGATGCCATTATCGCGCACTTGCAGCAGTACCTCACTGCCTTCCCGGCAGGTACGGATCCATACATGGCCGCCGGGCCTTCCGTATTTAAAGGCATTTTCCACCAGATTGTGTACCAGGCGGGTGAGCAGTGCCGGATTTGCACAGACAGTAAGGTCTTGCAGTTCTAACGTGAGCTGTCCGTGCGGATAGGCCTGTTCTTCACAGAGGTTTTGCAGCAGGCTGGCCAGGTTTACAGGCTCAAACTGGTTCAGCTCCGTCCCCTGGTCAAGCCGGGTCATGCTTAATAACTGTGAAATGAGGGCAGACATTTTTACAGCCTGACGGGAAATCATGGTAATCGTTTCCTGGCGTTCTTCCGGTGTTTCGTCATATTTGCTGGCATATTCGCAGGCTCCTTTGATAATCGATACCGGGGTGCGCAGCTCATGCGAGGCATCGGCGGTAAACTGTTTTTCTGCTTCAAAGGAACGTTCCAGCCGTTCGAACAGGTGGTCAAACGTTGCGGCGAGCCTGGTAAATTCATCCCGTCCAGACGGCAGCCCGATGCGCCTGGAAAGGTCGGATGCTTCGTTGATGGCTTCTGCGGTTTCTGCAATGCTGTCCAGGGGACGGAAGGCCTGCCTGGCAATCCAGTAGCTGCCAAGTGCGGCCAGCACTAAAAACAGCGGCAGTGCAATCAGCATGGCCAGAAGCAGGTTTTTCGAAAACTGGCGGCTGCGGGGAACCTCCATCAGTCCGCGCAGCCATACGCCTTCTTCCCAGCTGTCGGAATAACAGATATCCAGTACCAGGTATTCGTCTTCTCCGACAGCGACTGTCCGTGTCAGCCCGTTTTGAAACGGTTCCCTGGCAGGAAACGATACCGGAAGCTGGCCCGCCAGCAGGGACTCGCTCTGGCTGTAAACAAGGGTAGATACGCCGTACTGGTAAAACTGGAAATCGTCATTTAATTTCAGCCTGCCGTTTTGAAACGCAATCTGCCTGCTGTTATGCAGCACTGTGTGGGACAGCTGGGACATGCAGGTCTGGAATGTGACGCCGCTGCTGATAGACAGCGTAAAGGTGAGCATCAGCACGGCCAGCAGGGACATCAGCAGGGTGAGCCAGACCGTAATCCTTGTTTTGACTGTAACATATCTCATAGGCTGCTCCCAGCGGCTTCTTCCCGCAGCGTCCAGCCAACGCCGCGGATGGTATGAAGCAGCTTCACCGGATGTCCGCTGTCTATTTTTTTGCGCAGGCGGCTGATATATACATCTATATTGTTTGAGTTTCCGGTATATTCATAATTCCAGATTTGATTTTCCAGCTGTTCCCTTGACAGCACGGCACCTCGGTTGCGTATCATGTATTCCAGTATGGAAAATTCTTTTGGCAGCAGCGGGATTTCCACGCCGCCGCGGCTGGCTGTTTTCTTCCGGATATCGATGGTCAGGTCTGCAATGGACAGCTGGTTGCTGCGGCTGCCCGCCTGCCTGCGGGTCATGGCACGGATTCTGGCAGTCAGCTCGTCAAAATCAAAGGGCTTGACCAGATAATCGTCTGCCCCGTAATCCAGCCCCTTTACCCGGTCTGATACGGCATCACGCGCCGTAAGCATCAGCACGGGAACGTCCATCCCCTGATGCCGTATTTTCTGCAGCAGGCTGAATCCGTCCAGCTTCGGCATCATGACATCCAGCAGAATCGTGTCATATTCGGCACCCGCCAGATACACCAGCGCGTCCTCGCCGTTCTGGCAGCCGTCTGCGCTGTACCCTTCTTTTTTTAATGTTTTGATAATCAGCCGGTTCATGTCCGGCTCGTCTTCGACAACTAAAATACGCATGCTGGTTACCATTGGCCTTTCTGTCTGATTTGTTTTTTATTATAATACGAAAATTGATATTAAAAAAATGATACATTTGCCGGTGCGGATTGTCAATCCTGAATGGGGCTGTTTTGAAAATGGTTTATATTCTTCGCGATTGCGCAAAAAAGGTTGAAATCATGGCTTTCATATGGTAAACTCTTTACAATTTCATAAAATTACATGATTTTCTTATCCATAAAAAATGGCGAAAGTACACAGGATAGTATATGTGAGAGACAGCGAATCATGCAAAAAGGCCCGAAAAAGGCCCAAAAGAGGCCCGAAAAAAGAGATTTCTCTTTTTTTTTTGCCGGAAAAAAGAAAGGAATGGGTGACTGCTATGAAAGCTTATCTGATACTGGAAGACGGACATGTATTTGAGGGAACCGGCATTGGCTCAGGCCGGGAAGCGGTCAGCGAGATTGTGTTTAACACGGCGATGACCGGATATCTGGAAGTGCTGACAGACCCATCGTATGCCGGACAGGCAGTTGTGATGACATACCCGCTGATTGGAAATTACGGGGTCTGTTTTCGTGACATGGAATCGGCAGTGCCGTGGCCGGACGGATTCCTGGTGCGGGAATTATCCAGGCTGGCCAGCAATTTCCGCTGCGAAGGCTCCATCTGGGATTTTCTGGAAAAACACGACATCCCCGGCATTGCGGGAATCGATACGCGTGCGCTGACAAAGCTTCTGCGTGAGAAAGGCACGATGAACGGCATGATTACGCGCAGGGAGCCGCAGGACCGGATGGATGAAATCCTGGCGTCCCTGCATGCGTATGCCGTCGGGGATGTGGTGGGCCGGGTGACCTGCCGCGGGAAAAAGGTATTGGAAGGAAGCGGGTACCGTGTGGCGCTGATGGATTATGGCGCAAAAGATAATATTGCAGCATCGCTTGTAAAACGGGGCTGCCAGGTAACGGTTTATCCGGCACATACATCTGCGGATGAGGTGCTGGCAGGCAGGCCGGACGGGATTATGCTTTCCAACGGGCCGGGTGACCCGAAAAGCTGCACAGGCATTATCCGGGAAGTGAAAAAACTGGCGGATTCGGGTGTTCCGGTATTTGCCATCTGCCTGGGGCACCAGCTGATGGCGCTGGCAGAAGGAGCGGACACATACCGGTTAAAATACGGCCACCGGGGCGGCAATCATCCGGTGAAAGACCTGGAAACCGGGAAGGTCTATCTTACTTCCCAGAACCACGGATATGCCGTAAATACGGACACGCTGGATAAAAGCATCGCAGTCCCGGCATTTGCCAATGTCAACGACGGCACGAATGAGGGGCTGCGTTATACAGGAAAACAGATATATACGGTGCAGTTTCACCCGGAAGCCTGCCCGGGGCCGCAGGACAGCTCGTTTTTATTTGACAGGTTTATGCAGATGATGGGAGGGGACAGGTAATGCCAAAAAGAGCAGATATTCAGAAAGTATTAGTCATTGGTTCCGGGCCGATTATTATCGGGCAGGCCGCAGAATTTGATTATGCCGGAACGCAGGCCTGCCGTTCCTTAAAGGAAGAAGGGCTGGAGGTATGCCTGGTCAATTCCAATCCGGCGACGATTATGACCGATAAAAACATTGCGGACCAGGTCTATATCGAGCCGCTGGACATCGGGGTGCTCAAACGCATTATCCAGAAAGAAAAGCCGGACAGCGTGCTGCCGACACTGGGCGGACAGGCCGGGCTGAATCTGGGCATGGAGCTGGCGGAGTCCGGGTTTCTGGAAGAAAACGGCATCAGGCTTATCGGCACGACGGCACAAACAATAAAAAAAGCAGAAGACCGCCTGGAATTTAAAAGTACCATGGAAAAAATCGGGGAGCCTGTCGCGCCGTCGCTTGTGGTAGAAGATGTCCAAAGCGGCATTGATTTTGCCAATACCATCGGCTATCCGGTCGTGCTGCGCCCGGCTTATACGCTTGGCGGCAGCGGTGGCGGGATTGCGCACGATGAACAGCAGCTGGCAGAGATTCTGAAAAACGGCCTGCGGCTTTCCCGTGTCGGCCAGGTGCTGGTGGAGCGCTGCATCGCGGGCTGGAAGGAAATCGAATACGAGGTGATGCGTGATGCAAACGGCACCTGCATTACCGTCTGCAATATGGAAAATATCGACCCGGTGGGCGTGCATACCGGGGATTCCATTGTCGTGGCCCCGTCCCAGACGCTGGGGGACAAGGAATACCAGATGCTGCGCTCGTCTGCGTTCCGCATTATTTCCGAGCTGAATATTACCGGCGGGTGCAATGTGCAGTATGCCCTGAAGCCGGATTCGTTTGAATACTGCGTCATTGAAGTCAATCCGCGCGTCAGCCGCTCGTCTGCGCTTGCATCCAAAGCGACGGGCTATCCGATTGCAAAGGTGGCGGCAAAAATTGCCATCGGCTATCATCTGGACGAAATTAAAAATGCGATTACGCAGAAAACGTATGCCTGTTTTGAGCCGGTGCTTGATTACTGCGTGGTCAAGCTGCCAAGGCTTCCGTTTGACAAATTTATTACGGCGAAACGCACCCTGACGACGCAGATGAAGGCGACCGGGGAAGTCATGAGCATCTGCCAGAATTTTGAAGGGGCGCTGATGAAAGCGCTGCGTTCATTAGAGCAGCATACGGACAGCCTGCTTTCGGCTGATTTTACCGGATTATCTGAAAAAGAGCTGTTAGAACGCATGAAAACGGTCGACGACCAGCGGATTTTTGTTATCGCGCAGGCTATCCGCAGGGGGATTAATTATCAGGCCATTCATGAGATTACGAAAATAGACGCGTGGTTTTTGGACAAAATCGCGCTTCTTGTGGAAATGGAGCAGCGTCTGAAAAAAGAACCGCTGACACTGGAGCTGCTCAAAGAAGCAAAGCGCATGGAATTTCCGGATAATGTCATAGCTTCGCTGGCGGGAAGGACGCAGCAGGAAGTCCGCGCCATGCGTTATGAAAACGGGATTACGGCAGCGTTTCAGATTGTAGATACCTGTGCGGCAGAATTTGAAGCGGCAACGCCGTACTATTATTCGGTCTATGGCAGTGAAAACGAAGCAGTGCGTACCGAAGGCCGCAAAAAGGTGCTTGTGCTCGGTTCCGGCCCAATCCGTATCGGGCAGGGCGTGGAGTTCGACTATTGCAGCGTGCATGCGGCATGGGCGTTTGAAAAGGCGGGATATGAAACTATTATTGTAAACAACAACCCGGAAACGGTCAGCACCGATTTTGATATTGCAGACAAGCTGTATTTTGAACCGCTGACACCGGAGGATGTGGAAAATATTGTAAACCTGGAAAAGCCGGACGGGGCTGTCGTGCAGTTTGGCGGGCAGACTGCAATCAAGCTGGCCCAGAGCCTGATGGAAATGGGCGTGCCGGTGCTTGGAACGGCAGCTGAGGACGTGGACGCAGCCGAAGACCGGGAGCTGTTTGACCAGATTCTGCAAAGGACACAGATTCCGCGCGCGGCGGGCACCACGGTATTTACGGCGCAGGAAGCAAAGGAAGCGGCAGGACGCCTGGGCTATCCGGTGCTTGTGCGGCCTTCGTATGTGCTGGGCGGACAGGGCATGCAGATTGCTTATACCGACGGGGAAATCGAGGAATTTATGGCGGTCATTAACCGCTATTCGCAGGAGCACCCGATTCTCGTTGACAAGTACCTGATGGGCAGGGAGCTGGAAGTGGATGCGGTCTGTGACGGGACGGATATTCTCATACCGGGCATTATGGAGCATATCGAGCGCACGGGCGTGCATTCCGGCGATTCGATTTCGGTCTATCCGGCTATGACCATCAGCGATGCCGTCCGTGATAAAATTGCGGAATATTCCAGGCGGCTGGCAGAGGCGCTGCATGTCAAGGGGCTTATCAATATCCAGTTTATTGCAGCCGGGGAAGAAGTGTATGTAATCGAGGTCAATCCGCGTTCCTCCAGGACGGTGCCTTATATCAGCAAGGTGACCGGCATTCCGATTGTGGATATTGCAGTGGAAGCCATACTGGGAAAGAAAATTACAGAGCTTGGCTATCAGCCGGGGCTGCAGCCGCCGGCAGGCTATGCGGCAGTCAAAATGCCGGTATTTTCGTTTGAAAAAATCCGCGGGGCCGAAATCAGCCTCGGGCCGGAAATGAAATCGACCGGGGAATGCCTGGGCATTGCAAAGACGTTTGACGAAGCGCTGTACAAGGCATTTCTCGGCGCAGGCGTAAAGCTTCCGAAGCATAAGCAGGCGATTATAACCGTAAAAGATGCGGACAAGCCGGAAGCGGCAGAGGTGGCAAAGCGGCTGGAAGCGCTGGGCTATAAAATCTATGCGACAAGAAGCACGGCGAAATTTCTCGAAGAACGCGGCGTGCATGCGCTGCGGGTAAAAAATATCCACCAGGAATCGCCGACGATTATGGACCTGCTGCTTGGGCATAAAATAGACCTGGTCATCGATACGCCGACCCAGGGACGCGACAAGGGACGGGACGGGTTTTTAATCCGCCGCGTGGCAATTGAGACAGGCGTTTACTGCATTACCGCCATGGACACTGCAAAGGCACTCGTACAGAGCCTGGAAACCGCGCATGAGGAGATGACGGCTGTGGATATTGCGAAGCTGTGAGATGGCCTGAACAGGATTTCTGATACAGAAAAAGCAGCCTGCTGCCATGCCTGGCGGGCTGCTTTTGTTTTATCGTTTGTTAGAAAACGGCTATGCGCGTCCCCGTTTTTTTAATTCCAGTTTCTTAAATTCAAATTTTTTAATCATTTTGGAGCTGTTTTCATCGGATTGAAACTGTTTGAGTGTTTCATCATCCATTTTTACGCGGTTATCCATAGTATGCATGACATCTGCGATTTTAATGCCTTTGTTTTTCGGGTCTTTTAAATCCAGAATGGTATTGTAGGTAAAACTCAGTACAACCGGATGGTTAAAGTCTCCCTCATTTGCTTCGAGTACCAGCCCCTTGTCCCCGTTGGTCAAATCTACGCAGCATCCGACCGGCATAATGTGGATGCACTGGGCGAGCGCTGATACGACGTTTTTCGGATAAGAATCCGGATGGTCGATTAAATAACGGATAGCCGAAATCTCAGAATTCGGCTTGCGGCTTAAGCTCATGGCGGTCATGCGGTCGAATTTGTCCGCAACGGTCAGGATGCTTGTGCCGGTCAGCCATTTGCTGCGGTCTACCTGTTCGCCTTCCGCGCGTCCGGCTTTAATCATCTGTGTGACAATCGCAAGCGCATCTGGCGGGATATTGTATGGATTTGTGTCCGCGTGAAGCAGTGCAAAAGCTTTTTCGCGGTATTTGGTAATGGCGGAGCTTTCAATTTCCGTGATGTCCTCGCCTTTTTTCATAATGTCAGCCGGCACGTACAGATAGCCGAAATCATATAAAAAGGCAGCGGTAATCAGAGACTGCAGGGTGCTTTCACGCAGTCCCATGGCATGTCCAATCATCGCAGATATGATAGAAACGCCGACAGAGTGTTTGTATACGAAATCTGAGTTGCTGCGGATGGTCTGGGTGAAATGCACTTTATGGTCTAAGGTTCCAAAATGCTGTACAACGTCTTTGGCAAGCGCTGGCAGGTCTGACGGCATCTTTCCCTTGCTGATATTTACAAGGCTGTCGCGAAGGCGGAACATATAAAAGGTCTGAAGCTGTTCAAATTCCTGTTCTTCCCTGGAAATTGGCGGCAGCGGCTCTGCCGGTTCCAGAATAAAAATGCCAATCAGGCCGAAATTGGTCAGGTTCACGATATTCTGGACAGTCAGTTTCGTATTCCGGTCAAACAGAAGAACGCCGTTTCTGTTATACACGGGTTTCGCAAGACGCATCCCAGGTTTGATATCCTGTGATTCTACAAATAACATAACACCCCTCCTACTGGTAAATTATATTCAACAAAACCATGTCTGTTCACAATTATAACATATTTAAGTGAAATATTCAATCAGAAATCGAACCATCTGAAAATTACGGACTTTGCAGGGAATGCCCCTGGGGCATTCCCTGCAAGGTTCTGTGTGAACTGTAACAGATTATCCGATTAATATAACAGCCAGAAAACTGTATTCGTCATAAGAAATATCCAGCGTGCCCCGGTATTTTTCCACAATGCTTCGAACGGATGAGATGCCGATGCCGTGCATCCTGCGGTCGTCTTTATCCGTAACGAACCGCCCCTTTTTTTCTGTAATTTTATTTGCCTTGGAATTGGACAGCTCAAGGCTGAAATAGCCGTTTTCGGTATACCGGCATTTCAGCTGGATTTTGCGTTCTTTTCCGGGCGCGATTTTTTCGCAGGCTTCGATGGCATTATCCAGCAGATTGGCAAATATCGTACAGAGGCTGACATCGTCAATAAACATCATGCCGTCGATGCTGACCTGGAAAAACACGTCAATTCCCGCGTCCAGCATCTGGCTGTACCGGGCATTCAGCACGGCATTGACAATGCTGTTTTGACAAAACCTGCGCCCTGCAGTACAGACAAGCCCCGAAAGCTCTGCAAGGTATGCCTGTGCTTTTTCTGCTTCGCCTTCTTCCAGCAGCTGTCCTGCGACGGACAGGTGGCTGTTCATGTCGTGGCGCAGCCTGCGTATCTGGTTCTGGCTGTTTTCCAGCTCCTGATAATAATGGTTCATCAGCTGCAGGTTTTTACGCTCCAGGTCTGCATGAAGACCGTCGGCCAGATAGGATGCCAGATGGATGCCGCCGGTATTGGTCACAATGCATGCTGCCATGCAGGGCCAGATATAATAGGAGTCCTGTTCCGGGACCAGGTAAAGGCAGCTGAATACGCCGGCAAAGGACGCTGCGCAGATAATGGCCATAAGGCCCCATGCCCGTGCGGTAAATATTTCCCGCATTTTTTCAAAAGCCCCGTGGAAACGCCGGTAAAAGAAATAGAAAAAAAGCGTCGGGAACACGCAGGACAGGCTGGAGCAGACCGCATTTGGCAGGGTGTCGCCTGTCGTAAAATACTGGAAATACAGTGCCCCGGTCATTTCAAATACAAGCAGGTTCAGTGCGGATGAAACAGGCAGCAGGATGACAGCCAGTGAAAGCCTGACCGCCCAGGTACCTTTGTATAAAAGAAAATTCAAAAGGATAAATGCAGCCAGTGCCGATGTGATATTGACAAGGTCTCCCGGCTGTATCACAATTCCAGACACAGCGGCATATCCGGTTAACCCGGCGGTCAGGGAAAGCAGCCTGCTGCGCCTTTGCAGGCAGCAGTCAATGCATTTCATAAAATACCAGCCTTCGATAAATTGAAGCAGCACTGCAAGGATGCGGCAGAAAAACAGAATGGATGCTTCAGGCATGGCAGGTCTCCTTTCCGTGTAAGGGTCTTTGATTCACGCGGTATCAGTATACGCCGGAAAGGGAAAAACTGCAATGCAAAAATCGTGATTCGTGAAACAGTGCTTGAAGGCCTGGTGAATCTGGTGGTAAAATAGGACTGGAAATCATAAAAAAGACAGCGGATATGATAAAGTGGAAGAAAGATGGAATGAAGGCAGAAGAAAGATGGAATGAAGGCAGAAGAAAGATGGAATGAAGGCAGAAGAAAGATAAAATGAAGGTGGAAGAAAGATGGAATGAAGATGGAAGAAAGATGGAATGAAGATGGAAGAAAGATAAAATGAAGGTGGAAGAAAGATGGAATGAAGATGGAAGAAAGATAAAATAAAGATGAAATAAAGATAGAAGACGTATATAAAAGGAGAAAGGAAGGTTTAAAACATGAAAAAGAAAACAGCTGGCATGATGGCCTGTGCACTGCTTCTGCTGGCAGGACTTGCTGCAGGATGTGCATCTGCAAAGCCTGGAACGGCAGCGGATGGCGGCGGGAAAAAAACAGACAGCAGCATGCAGATAAAAACGGCCCACGGCACACAAAAGGCGTTTCTTACCGCAGATGACTGGGGGCCTGCCGTGACAAAGACGGTGATTACATTCAGCCGGGAAATAGACGGGGATTCCCTGTCGCCGGAAAAATTTGCTGTTATAGAAGAAAAAAGCGCATTTAATTATGATACCATGAAAAAAGATACGGTGTCATCGCAAAGGACAGTGCTCGATGCTTATCCATCCGATGCGCAGGGCAGCCGGGTGGAAGGAAATTCCAGTATCATTGCCATTGAGCTGCAGGCAGGGCCGCTGGAAGGCAGCGCGTTTGTTTATAATGCGAAGACACAGTTTAACGAATGGTGTGACCCGTACCGGCTGCAGGTTTCCCTGGCATCCGGAGCAGAGCTGTCCTCTGAGGGGAATCCGGTTACAGAGCTGGATATTGTGCCGGATATTCCGCTTGCCAAAGAAGCCGGGGAAGGAAGAATCTGCCCGCAGGAGGACGGATTAAGCAGCGGTACTTATACGATGGAAGATGGAACGGTATATTCCTATGCAGAATATATTCCGCCGCAGGACGAAACAAAGAATGCGCTTGTCATATGGCTGCATGGGCTCGGGGAAGGCGGCACAGACCCGTCCGTGGCTTATTTTGGCAATAAAGTGACAGCGCTTGCGGGAAGTGAATTTCAGGAATTGTTTGGCGGGGCCTATGTGCTGATTCCGCAGTGCCCGACGATGTGGATGGATGACGGAAACGGCGGCCTGAGCTGGGGCGGACAGGAATCTATTTATACAGAAAGCCTGTTTGAGATGATAGACGGCTATGTGCACAGAAACGAGGATATTGATACAAACCGGATTATCATTGGCGGCTGTTCGAATGGGGGATTTATGACGGTAAACCTGATTTTAAGGCACCCGGATTATTTTGCTGCGGCCTATCCGGTCTGCGCGGCTTACGGCAGTGAATTTATAACCGATGCACAGATACAGGATATCAAAAACCTGCCAGTCTGGTTTACCTATGCCAGAAACGATACGGTCGTCGACCCTGATATATCTTCGGTTCCGATTATCCAGAGACTGCGGGACGGCGGGGCAGGAAATATCCATGTTTCGGAATTTGCCGACGTCCATGACACATCCGGCCGTTATAAGGACGGAAACGGGGAGAGCTATCCGTATCAGGGACACTGGTCGTGGATATATGTTTTCAACCGGGAATGCGTGGACGAAAACGGGACAGATTTGTGGGAGTGGCTGTCGCAGCAGAAAAAAGGATAAGGCAGAAAGGGGCTGTTCTGGCAGCCCCTTATTTCAGCAGCATCTGCGCATAAGCGACTGCAAGCCCCTGCTTATACGTGCGGCTGATGGGAATTTCCTGCTGGCCGCACATACAGTTTGCGGGCCCGAGCCTGGAAATATAGTTCAGGTTTACCAGATAGCGGTTGTGTACGCGCTTGAAAAAACCGGGTACTTCCTGTTCGACTTCATCCAGCCTGCGGTAAAAAACGGTTTCCGCGCCAGTACGGTCAACTGCATAGATTTTTCTGCGGTCGCTTTTAAAATAGCAGGTCTGCCGCAGGTCGATGCGCAGCGTGCCGGATTTTGTATCAACGGCATAATACTGCTCCGTGCGGGATGAAAGTTCCCCGATGGCTTTTTCCAGCACTTCTTTCAGCCTGGATTCCTGATAGGGCTTTAAAATATAATGAAATGCCTGCACCTCATATCCTTCGAACACATAATCGGGATAAGCCGTCACAAAAATAAGAAGCATCCGGTGTCCGGCCCGCCGCAGCGCCCTTGCCGTGTCCATGCCGCCGGTGCCGGGCATTTCAATATCCAGAAACAGCATGTCCGGGGCATTCTGCGGTGTGAGGCTTAACAGGGCGCTTCCAGATTCATATTCGATAATATCAGACGGGATTCCCATCAGGGCGAGGTTTGTTTCCAGAAACTGGCGCAGCTGCCTGCGCAGTCTTTTGTCATCATCACAAATTGCAATTTTCATGTATGTATACTCCTGAAATAGAATAGCTGCGATTCAGCATTTATTTTAACATGCAAACTTTACAAAATCCATGTCAAATTTGTCATTTTCCGGGCAGAAATTTTACATGCAGCGCAGTACAATTTCCATATACAAAACAGGGGGCCAAAAGGCGCGGCAGGAAACAGTTACCGTTCACCCAGCCCCGGACAGGGAGGAATACAGCATGTTACAGGTCAGTCATCTGAGTAAAAGCTACACAAACGGCGTAAATACTTATCCGGTTTTAAAGGATGTGTCGTTTCATATAAAGAAAGGGGAATTTGTGGCGGTTATGGGGCCGTCGGGAAGCGGGAAGACAACGCTTTTAAACTGCATTTCCTGCTTTATTCCGCATGAAAGCGGCAGCATCTGCCTGGGCGGGCAGGATTTATCGGGGCTGCAGGAAAACCAGCTGGCCAGAGTCCGCAATGAAAAGCTGGGCTTTGTGTTTCAGGATTTTATGCTGCTGGACGGTCTGACGGTACGCGAAAATATCTGCCTGCCGCAGATTATAGCCAAAAAACCGATTGCACAGATGGAAGCAAAGGCAGAAAAGTTCTGCCAGCTGTTTGGCATTGCAAAAATCATGGATAAATACCCGGCGGAAATATCGGGCGGCGAAAAGCAGCGGACAGCCGTAGCCAGGTCTTTGATGAACCAGCCGTACGTGATTCTGGCGGATGAGCCGACCGGAAACCTGGACAGCCGGTCCTGCAAGGCAGTTATTTATACATTCCTGCAGGCAAAGGAGCAGGTCAATGCAACCATTTTTATGGTGACCCATGACAGCTATGCGGCTTCGTTCTGCGACCGGGTTATTGTATTAAAAGATGGCGCGGTTTATAAAGAAGCTGTCAGGACAGGTTCACAGCGCCAGTTTATGGATGCGCTGTTAGATATTCTGCGCGGGCTGGGAGGTGATGGCAGTGACCATGCATAAGGTATTTCAGAAGCTGCGTGGAAAAAGCAGGGGACAGTATGCACTGCTGGGATTTTGTATTTTTCTGTCTGTGCTGCTGCTGTCGTCGTTTTCCCTGATGTATTTTGGCCCGACGGTACAGGAATTTCTGCCCGAAGGCGGTGATACGCGCAAAATGGCGGGCCTGCTGCTGGCCGTTACGGCTGCCGGATGCTTTTTATTTACGATGTATGCATCCAGCCTGTTTTTCCGCAATAAATCAAGGGAATATGGTATTTTCATGGCGCTTGGCACGCCGAAGAAAATGCTGCGGGCCATGCTGTTTCGGGAGCTGTCAGCTGTCACGGCGGCATCCGGCCTGGCCGGGCTTGCCTGTGCCTTGCCGCTTTCGTTTGCGATATGGAAGCTGTTTGAGCTGTCCGTTATTTCAAATCAGCAGATGACATACCGCTTTGGCGCAGCCGGATTTGTGCCGGGGATTTTATTTGGCATCGTGCTTGCGGTGTCCCTGGGCATTGCCGGGGGAAAATTTATCCGGCGTTCGGATATTATGGAAATCCTGCGCGCGGGACAGAAATCCGAAATGGTACGGGAAATCGGTGCCTGGACGTTTCCGGCAGGGATTATCCTGACGGTGTCGGGCATTCTTATCGGAAGCGGGCTGCCGCAGCTTGCAGCAAATGTACTGGATGTAAACCTGCCTTCCGCATTCAGCCTGACGTATCTTTTGTCCCTGGCGGGTATTTATCTGGTTCTGCTGTCGATTGTGGCGCAGAGCCGGGCAAAACGAAATAAGAAGAAATATTATGAAAACCTGGTGTCCATCAGCCTGATGCGTTTTACGGCAAAAGCTGCGACGCGCAATATGTGCGTGATTGCCCTGCTGCTGTTTTCCTGCTGCTTTTCGGCTTTTTACGGGATGCAGTATGCCATGCCGCCAGAGATGTTAAATGAGGAAAGCGGACGGACGTTTTCCATGCATTACCCGCTTAAGGAATCCCAGGCCGGCCTGGAAGAAATCCGCAGCACGGCACAAAAATACCAGCTGGAGCTGGTGGATTTTATGGAAAATGACATGGCAAACCTGGTGATTTCTTATAACCACCGTGATTTTAATGAAGAAGGCACACGTTACCTGGATTTGTACAGTGACAAGGAGAAGTCGGCGCTTTTTATGAAACAGTCGGATTATAACCGGTTCTGCTATCAGGATATCCGGGTGGAGCCCGGCACATACAAGACGGTTTTGCAGCCTGATTTTCATGAATTTTTTGATTTTGCGGACGGCCTGAAAGAGGTCATGAACCCGGACACAAAAGAAAGCTGGCAGCTGGAATTTGGCGGGACGCTGGAGAATCATACGCTGTCTCAGATAAGCAGGCCGTTTTTATATGTGCTGGACGATGCCGGTTACGAGACAATGACGGATGGCCTGGATGCGGAATATAAAGAGCATATGGTGTCGTTTCATGTATCGGATGTGGAAAGCTCTTATGCGTTTGCAAAAGACCTGCTGGGGCAGTATGTGTCCCGATGCAGCAGCCTGTCTGACCATATGGCCGGGTGGAATATCTGGGAGCAGAAATGCGCGGATGCAGCCGGTGAAGAATACGGCTACAGCGGTTCGGTAAATCTTTCCATGGATAATAACATGCTGCTGGATGACTGGAAATTTGCCCCGCAGTTTCATATTCTGACGGTACAGGACCGGATGCAGCTTATCAGCGTCTATGTGATGCTCAGTGTGTATATTTTTATTATTTCCATATCCGCAGTCAGCGTGATGAGCTATGTGCGCAGCATTTCCGTGGCAGAGGATAACCGGGCGTTGTTTGAAAGCCTGGCGAAGCTTGGCGCAGACAAAACGTATCAGAGAACAGTGCTGAAAAAACAGCTCGCAAAGATTTTCAAATATCCGGCAGCAGCCGGGTGCGGGCTCGGGTTTTTGTTTTCGGTTGTCATGGACTATTTTAATGACGGAAAAATCGTCCGCACAGAAATCCAGGCGCTTGGGATGCTTGTGGTGACAATTGCGGCGGTGCTGGCAGTACTGTACGCCGTGTACCGGTATGCACAAAAAAGAGCAGAAAAGATAGCGGGAATTTTGTAAGGAATGGCTGGGAAATTTATTCAGATTATTGCAATCAGGATTTATGTATGCTATAATAAATGCGGACTTAAAGTCTAAAGAAAAACGGCTAGGAAATTTTTCGTAATCATGCAACACAGCGAAAACCCCCGGAGCGGCTACTCCGGGGGTTTTCTCGCTCTTTTCGGTGAGCTGTTTTTTCCTTTTTTCTACATTTTTCCTTAAATTCTTTTACATCTGCCTCAGCTCCATTTCTGCTTCCTATAGCGGCCATGCCACGGATAGTGGATATTCAGGCATGCAGATGCCCTGCATCAGCGTGCCTTTGTATGCCGTGCTGCCTTAATCTGGATAAAATCCAGGATATCCTGCTGGTCCTGGTCTGGCAGCAGGCGGAAGGAATTGAGCAGGATTAATTCCCGGGGTGAAATGCCAGATACAGGCGAACAGCTGGTACTGGCAGAAACGGCATGCTCCAGCTGCAGTGCAAGCAGTTCGTTTAACGGTATCTGGTACAGATTTGCTAATTTATTGAGCGTTTCAATGCCTGGCGTGGTGCGTCCGGTTTCATAATGGGAATAGGACTGGCGGATAACATCCAGATAGGAAGCTGCATATTCCTGCGTATATTTATGTGATTTTCTCAGTTTCTTCAAATAGCTTCCAAGCTGTGTATTCATAACAGTCACCGCCTTTTTAGATGAATTATATGCAAAACCGGCAATTTAAAGGCTAGAAAATATAGCATATTTTATAAAATACTATTGAAAATAGCAAAATGGTATGCTATGATTGCGTAGGAATCAGGAAAGGAGGGGCTGACATGCTGTTTCATTCGGCGCAGTTTCTGATATTTTTTCCAATTGTAACGGTTTTGTATTATGCCGTGCCGGGAAAGCTCAAGCATGCCTGGCTGCAAGCCTTTTCGCATACCTGGGCGTGCTGTTTTTATTTAAATACAGCGGCTTTGCAGTACGCGTGGCATCGCTGCTGTTTCAGAAAATACATATCCAGCTGGCGCTTCCGGCATTTGATTTTCTGCTGCCAGCCGGTATTTCCTTTTATACGTTTCAGGCGCTTGGATATGCGATAGATGTTTACCGCGGGGATATTTATGCGGAAAAAAATTTTGTGCGCTATGCGCTGTTTGTTTCATTTTTCCCGCAGCTGGTCGCCGGCCCGATTGAGCGCTCCAAAAATCTGTTGAAGCAGCTTGCGGCACCTGTGAAATTTCAGCCCGAAGCTGCCTGGGATTTATACGACAGCTTCCAGAATACACAAGTCACCGTACCGGATTTCCCTGATTCCGGTTTTTTTGTATTTGTTAAAATCAAAGCTGAGCAGATAGCCTTTTTTTGCATGACAAGCATGCAGGTATTCTGCAAGCTGGCGGATGCCGCGCTTCTGGTACTCATTTCCGCGCCATATTTTTATTTCAATAATATACTGTTTTCCATGGTAATCTACAATGATATCTGTCCGTCCGTTATCCCGTGTCCTGGATTCAATATAATAATTTCCAGTTCCGTTTATGATAGGCTTCAGGTATAACAGAAAAAATTTCCTGCCATTGTCTTCTATAAATTTTTCATCGGAATGACTGTAAAGCTCTGCCCAGCAGTGCATAAATTTTTCCAGTATCAGGTCCATATCCAGCATGCCGTTTTGGACAAACTGGTTTTTATCCATGCCTGCGGCAGCATATAGGCGGCTGTTTATTTCTTCTTCGGATAAAAACAGGTTGTACAGGCGCGTTTCAAATATCCGGTTTGCGACGGCCAGGTTTCCATCTGTATTTTTAACAAATCCAAACATGGAAACAAGGCCGATGATTTCATTGTCAGGGTTAAACGAAATCCGGTTTCCGGAAAACAGGGCTGCATGCAGCAGCTCCTTTAAGGATGGATAGCTGTAGAGTTTATCAGCCAGTGATTCAAAAAGCGTATTTTTTTCCAGCAGAATCTGTTTTACAGCTTCCAGAAACCCTTCTTTTGTAAAAGCAGCAGCCCTGTCTGCAAAATACTGGCTTCCGGCGACTGTTTCGTCCATAATCTGGCACAGACGTGATACCAGAAATGGATAGCCGGAAGTATACTCGCATAAAAGACCTGCAATTTTCGGAATATTCATTCCTGTATGAAAATCCTGTTCATATTCTGCAAGCATTCCTTCTACATCAGACTGGGAAAAATCCATGTCTATTTTAAAATCAGCTGCAATATTCCAGGGACTGTTCTGCTGGTGTTCCTGTTCAAGGCGTATTTTCCGTTTCAGGTTTTTGATATCATACACCCCGGCCAGGATGACAGACTGGAATGCAGGGGCCAGGTCCCGGTCAATGTAGCAGGCACGCAGCTGGGACAGAAAATCCAGAAAAACCGGATGACTGGCTGCATGGTCTGTTTCGTCAATCATCAAGACGATGGGTTTTTCACAATCCCCGCAAATTCTGCCAAGATGCCCGAACAGCTCCAGCAGGCCGAATTCAGGATTGTCACTGGCGGCATTTTCCAGCATTTGTACAGCATGCTGTAAAGCTGCGTCTTCGAGAATAACCTGCTGGTGCACGGCCTGTATAAACAGTCTTGTAAAAGCCGTAGAAAAAAGATGTTCATTTTCAAAACGGGCAGTTCCGATTCTTTGAAAGTCCAGGCTTGCAGTCAGGTATTCTGAGCCAAGAAAACGCTTCAGGGAACGAAGGATTGTTGTTTTTCCGTACTGCCTTGCACGGCTGATTGTAAAATATTCTCCCTTGTCTATCATTTGCTGAATCTGTATCAGCCGTGAGGTTAAATCGACCATATAATGAAGATGGGGCTTGCAGTCGGCTGTGGTATTAAATGTTTTTGCCATAGGCTTTTTCCTTTCCTGCGTAAGCAAAGCTGAGGTGGTTTTATTATACGGTACAGACTGGGAAATTTCAATACGCTGTCATGGAACAGTAACTACAGATAGTCATAGCTGTACGGCCTCTTGCTATTTTGGCAGATTTTATTTATAATATCCCTGTATCTGTGCAGGAGGGGACAGCATATGGGACAGAAGAAAAGAGCAGGCCGGATGTCACTGCTTGCATGCATCTGCATCCTGTGCAGCGGAAGGGTACAGGCAGATGCGGTCCAGGAGCAGATTGACAGGGCCGGGGAAAAAATCAGCGAGCTGAAAGAGTCCGTCAGTGAAACGGACAAAGCAATCAGCGCATACGAAAGAGAACAGAAGGAATTAGAGCAGGATATTTTTCAGACACAGGAAAAAATCAGCCGTTTATCCGCGCAGCTGGATGAAACAAGGGCAGACATCAGCAATACGCAGGAAAGGATTACACAGGCGCAGGAGACGCTGCAGCAGTTGAAAAAGGAACAGAAAGAAAAGTATGCCCAGATGAAGCAGCTTGTCCGGTTTATGTATCAAAACGGCACAGCAAGCATGGTGGAATGCGTGCTGAAGGCGCAGTCCATGCCCGAGGCGCTGCGCCGCATCCGTTATTTTGAAGAAGTGGCTGCTTATGATCAGGAAAAAATGGATGAGTATAAGGCGGTTATCCGCAGCATAAAAAAGGCCGAAGCAGACCTTCTTTCCGAAAAGGAAAAGCAGGTACAGCTGGAAGATAAGCAGCAGGAGAAGCTGGAAGAAATAGACAGTACATTATCCGGCATGAAAACAAGGCTGGCCAGCAGGATTTCCCAGATTCAGCAGTCAAAGGAGCTTCGCCAGCGCTATCAGCAGGATTTGGAAAGACAGATTGCATACGAACAGGAGCTGGAGCGGCAGAAGGCTGAGGAAGATTCGCGCCGCGCAGAAGAAATCAGGCGCCAGGAGGAACAGCTGGAGCGCGAACGCAGGGAAGCACAGCAGGGCGGCAGCTCAAATGGCAGCGGGAATTCCGGCGGCAGCAGCGGCAGTTCAAATGGCAGCGGAAATACGAACAGCAGCAGTTCCAGCGGCGGCAGCACAAACGGCAGCGGGAATTCCGGTGACAGCACAAACGGCAGGGGCAATTCCAGTGGCAGTACAGACGCCAGCAGCAATTCCAGCGGCAGCGCAGGCAGTACAGGCAGTAACAATTCCGGCAGCGGCAGCACAGCAGAAAGCCGCAGCAATCTGGAGCTTCTCTCGGCGATTATTTACTGTGAGGCTGGCAGCCAGCCATACGAGGGACAGATTGCAGTCGGCAGCGTTATTATGAACCGTGTGGACAGCAGCAGCTTTCCGAACAGCATCAGCGGCGTGATATACCAGCGAGGCCAGTTTTCGCCTGTTGCGAGCGGACGGTTTGCACGGGCGCTTGCAGACGGATCCGGAAGGGCATGCCAGGCAGCGGCGCAGGCCGTCTTAAACGGAACCCGGAATGTTTCCTGCCTGTATTTCCGTGCAGATAACGGGCTGATTGACGGAATTGTCATCGGAGACCACGTATTTTATTAAACCGCACAGGCCGTAATAATTTTCAAACATGCATTGATTAAAAAACAGAATTATTTGAAAATTTTGGTTGCCAAAAGCCGTTGTTTGTGGTATTCTGATTTCAACAGCTGAGTCTTACATATTAAGACGTTTTATTTTTTTTGAAAAGTTTGTTAAAAATTTAACAGCTTCAAGACAAGTTTGTAAAGGAGACGAGAAAATGGCAAACAAAGTAGTTTTAGCAGGCGCATGCCGTACCGCAATTGGCAGAATGGGAGGAGCTTTAAGCAATACCCCGGCAGCAGATTTAGGAGCAATCGTAATTAAGGAAGCATTAAACCGCGCAGGCGTAAAGCCGGAGCAGGTGGATGAAGTATTAATGGGATGCGTTATCCAGGCAGCACAGGGACAGAACGTTGCACGCCAGGCTTCCATTAAAGCAGGCCTTCCGAATGAGGTTCCGGCAGTTACATTGAATGTCGTATGCGGTTCCGGCTTAAAGTGTGTAAACGAAGCAGCAGCACAGATTCTTTCCGGACAGGCTGATATTGTTGTTGCAGGCGGCATGGAAAATATGTCAATGGCGCCATATGCTATGACGAAAGCTCGTTTTGGCTACCGCATGAACAATGCGACAATTATTGATACCATGGTTAACGATGCACTGACAGATGCATTTAACCATTACCACATGATGATTACAGCAGAAAACATCTGTGACGAATACGGCCTTACAAGAGAAGAACTGGATGCATTTGCCGCAAACAGCCAGCAGAAATGTGAAAAGGCTATCGCAGAAGGTAAATTTGACGATGAAATCGTTCCGGTACCGGTTAAGGTTAAGAAAGAAATCGTAGAATTCAAGAAGGATGAAGGCCCGCGCGCAGGCACAACAGCAGAAAGCCTTGCAGCTTTAAAATGCTGCTCCGGCAAACAGGGCGGCCTGATTACAGCAGGAAATGCATCCGGCATCAACGACGGTGCAGCTGCAGTGGTAGTAATGAGTGAAGAAAAGGCAAAAGAACTCGGCGTAACACCGATGGCTTCCTGGGTAGCAGGCGCACTTGGCGGCGTAAGGCCGGAAGTTATGGGTATCGGCCCGGTTGCTTCTACAAACAAGGTGCTCGCACAGACAGGACTTTCCATCGATGATATGGATTTAATCGAAGCAAACGAAGCATTTGCAGCACAGTCTGTAGCAGTTGCAAAAGACCTGAAATTCAACATGGATAAGGTAAATGTAAACGGCGGCGCTATCGCGCTCGGACACCCGGTAGGGGCATCCGGATGCCGTATTCTTGTTACTTTGTTACATGAAATGCAGAAAAGAGACGCAAAGAGGGGTCTTGCTACTCTTTGTATCGGCGGCGGCATGGGCTGCTCAACAATCGTTGAAAGAGACTAAAAGGAATTTTTCCGTCGGTGCCATGGGATGAAAACAGAATGGCTCATCCCGTGGCACGGACTGCATGGAGTATGTTACCCGGGCAGCTTTTATGCTCTCGGGTAAACGTGCTGTATGCGTTACATATAAAATGAGCGGAGAAAGCATCCGCATTCCCAATACAGGCTAAAATATTTAAGGAGGATTTACAATGAAAGTAGGAGTTATCGGCGCAGGAACCATGGGTTCTGGAATCGCACAGGCATTTGCACAGACAGAAGGCTATGAAGTGTGCTTATGCGACATCAATGAAGAATTTGCTGCAAACGGCAAAAACAAAATTGCAAAAGGCTTTGAAAAAAGAGTTGCAAAGGGCAAAATGGCTCAGGAAGATGCTGACAAGATTTTAGCAAAAATTACAACTGGCGTAAAAGATATCTGCACAGACTGCGACCTGATTGTAGAAGCAGCACTGGAAGTTATGGATGTGAAAAAACAGACCTTCAAAGAGCTGCAGGACATCGTAAAAGCAGACTGCATGTTTGCAACAAACACATCTTCTTTATCTGTTACAGAAATTGCAGCAGGACTTGACAGGCCGGTTATCGGCATGCATTTCTTCAATCCGGCTCCTGTTATGAAACTGATTGAGGTTATTCAGGGCGAAAATACTCCGGATGAAATGAGAGATAAAATCGTAGAAATTTCCAAAGCAATCGGCAAGACTCCGGTAGAAGTAAAAGAAGCTCCGGGCTTTGTTGTAAACAGGATTTTAATCCCGATGATTAACGAAGCAATCGGCATTTACGCTGACGGCGTTGCATCGGTAGAAGGCATTGATACAGCTATGAAGCTTGGTGCAAATCATCCGATGGGACCTCTTGCATTAGGCGACCTTGTCGGCCTTGATATCTGCCTTGCGATTATGAATGTATTATATGACGAAACAGGCGACCCGAAATACCGTCCGCATCCATTATTAAAGAAAATGGTACGTGCAGGCAAGCTTGGCATGAAGACAGGCAAAGGCTTCTACGATTACAGCAGATAATTGCAGGCTGCATGAACCGTGCGCAGATTTGTGCCAGAAGCAAACCTGCCACAGGAAAACGCAGCGTCGGGCTGCAATCAGTAAATAAAAAGAATAGGGCACAGGCTGCGGAACCAGGCAGCCTGTGCAATAAGTAAATGGAGGAGTAAGTATCATGGAGTTTTCTTTAGATAAGAAACATGAAATGGCGAGAACTTTATTTAAAGATTTCGCTGAAACAGAAGTAAAGCCTCTTGCCCAGGAGGTAGATGAGACAGAACATTTCCCGGCTGATACCGTGAAAAAAATGGCAAAAGCCGGTTTTATGGGGATTCCGGTTCCGAAGGAATACGGCGGACAGGGATGTGACCCGCTTACATATACAATGTGCGTAGAAGAATTATCCAAAGTGTGCGGTACAACAGGCGTTATTGTATCTGCACATACTTCCCTTTGCATTGACCCGATTCTGACTTATGGTACAGAAGAACAGAAGAAGAAATATGTCGTACCGCTTGCAAAAGGTGAAAAGCTTGGCGCATTCGGCCTGACAGAGCCGGGCGCTGGTACAGATGCGCAGGGCTGCCAGACAAAGGCTGTTTTAGACGGTGATGAATGGGTACTCAATGGCTCTAAATGCTTTATTACAAACGGCGAAGTGGGCGATGTTTACATTGTTATCGCAATCACAAGCATTACCGAAGACAAGAGAGGCAGAAAGAAGAAAAACTTCTCTGCGTTTATCGTAGAAAAAGGCACACCGGGATTCTCATTTGGTACGAAGGAAAAGAAAATGGGTATCCGCGGTTCCTCTACTTATGAGCTGATTTTCGAAGACTGCAGGATTCCGAAGGATGCACTCTTAGGACCGGAAGGCAAAGGCTTCCCGATTGCCATGCATACCTTAGACGGCGGCCGTATCGGTATTGCTGCTCAGGCACTTGGCATTGCAGAGGGCGCTTTAGAGCGTGCAGTTGAATATACAAAAGAAAGAAAACAGTTTGGCCGTTCGATTGCACAGCAGCAGAATACACAGTTTAAGCTGGCTGATATGGCAGCAAGGATTGATGCTGCAAAATTCCTGGTATACCGCGCAGCGGTAGCAAAGGCTACACAGAGAGTATACTCGGTAGAAGCAGCAAAAGCAAAGCTGTTTGCAGCAGAGACTGCTATGGCAGTCACGACAGAAGTCGTACAGCTGTTCGGCGGATATGGCTACATCAGGGAATACGATGTAGAGCGCATGATGCGTGATGCTAAGATTACAGAGATTTATGAAGGAACATCAGAAGTTCAGCGTATGGTAATTTCTGGTGCATTATTAAAATAGCAGGTAAATTTTAAATAGAGTATAAGGAGTGAAACTACCGTGAAAATCGTTGTATGTATAAAACAGGTACCAGATACCAAAGGCGGCGTGAAATTCAACCCAGACGGTACACTGGATAGGGCAGCCATGCTTGCTATCATGAATCCGGATGACAAGGCAGGACTGGAAGCAGCACTTAGGATTAAAGATGAAACCGGCGCAGAAGTGACCGTGCTTACCATGGGACTTCCAAAAGCAGATGACGTGCTCCGCGAAGCAATGGCTATGGGCGCTGACAAAGCCATCCTTGTTACAGACAGGGTATTAGGCGGCGCTGATACATGGGCTACATCTTCTACAATTGCCGGAGCATTAAGAAATATTGACTATGATTTGATTATTACAGGACGCCAGGCTATCGACGGCGATACCGCACAGGTTGGCCCGCAGATTGCAGAGCATCTCGACCTTCCGGTTATTTCCTATGCGGAAGAACTGAAAATCGACGGCGACAGCGTGATTGTAAAAAGACAGTACGAAGACAGATATCATGAACTGAAAGTAAAGATGCCTTGTCTTGTTACCGCACTTTCTGAATTAAATGTTCCTCGTTACATGACACCAGGCGGAATTTTTGATGCATATGATGAGAAAGAAGTAACTGTATGGGGAAGGAATGACTTAAAAGACCTGGATGATGCAAACATCGGCCTGAATGGTTCTCCTACAAAGATTGCCAAAGCATCCGATAAAGTACGCAAGGGTGCCGGCGAGAAGGTTACACTGGATGCAGCTGAATCCGTGACATATATCATGGGTAAGTTAAAAGAGAAACATGTAATCTAATAAGATGAAGGAAAGTGGTGAAAAAAATGGGTTTAGAAGAATATAAGGGCGTATATATCTACGCACAGCAGGTAGATAATGAATTAAGCAGTATTGCCTTTGAGTTAATCGGAAAAGCGAAAGACTTAGCAAAAGATTTAAATACAGACGTTACAGCCGTTCTTCTTGGCTACAATGTAAAGGGCCTGGCTGACAAGCTGGCTGAATATGGTGCAGATAAGGTTATCGTTGTGGATGACCCGGCACTGGAAGTATATAAGACAGAACCATATGCACATGCATTATCTTCTGTTATCAACGAATACAAACCGGAAATCATGCTGGTTGGCGCTACCGCAATCGGAAGGGACTTAGGCCCTACGGTATCTGCAAGAGTTGCAACCGGCCTGACCGCAGACTGTACACAGCTTGAAATCGGTGATTTCCCTCTGAAAGCCGTAGAAGGGAAAGAGCAGAAGCACAACCAGCTGTTAATGACACGTCCTGCATTTGGCGGCAATACGATTGCTACCATTGCATGCCCGGATAACCGTCCGCAGATGGCAACGGTACGTCCGGGTGTTATGCAGAAGCTGGATCCGGTTGCAGGCGCGAAAGCAAATGTGATTGAGTACAATCCGGGCTTTGAAGTAAACCATAAATATGTGGAAATCCTGAATATTATCAAGCAGGCAAAGAGCGCAGAAAACATTATGGATGCCAAGATTCTTGTATCTGGTGGCCGTGGCGTAGGCTCTGCAGAGAATTTCAAGATTTTGCAGGATTTGGCAGATGTTATGGGAGGCATGGTAAGCTGTTCCCGTGCAGTTGTTGAAAACGGCTGGAAGCCGGTTGACTGCCAGGTAGGACAGACCGGTAAAACCGTGCGTCCAAATGTATATTTTGCAATCGGTATTTCCGGCGCTATCCAGCATGTAGCAGGCATGGAAGAAGCAGATATTATTATTGCAATCAACAAAGACGAAGATGCTCCTATTTTTGATGTAGCTGATTACGGCATCGTGGGCGATTTGAACAAGATTGTTCCGGCACTGACAGCTGCTTTAAAGGATGAACTTGGGAAATAGGGATTCCAGGAGTACATAGAGTAAAAAAAACCGCCAGGCGCAGCAGACGTGTTACGCCAGGCGGTTTTTTATGAGTTGCTGCATGCGTCTGCGCAGCAGGAGGATATGGAAATGACAACACGCAGAGAAGCCATTGATTACTGCCTGACACTGGACGGGGTTTTTGAGGACTATCCCTTTCACGACCCGAACTGGTGTGTCATCCGCCACCAGGACAGCAGAAAGGTGTTTGCATGGATTTTTAATAAGGACGGGCTGGTCTGGGTTAATGTGAAGTGCGACCCGCAGTGGCGCGACGTCTGGAGGCAGGCTTTTGCATCGGTAATTCCGGCGTACCATTTGAATAAAGAGCACTGGAATTCGATTATCCTGGACGGGAGCGTGCCGCAGGCAGATGTGAAACGCATGATCTGTGAAAGCTATGACCTGACGGCGGGAAAGAAAAAAAGGGGCGGTAAAAAATAAGGATTTTTGGAAAAAAGTACTGGACAAATCCGGTAAAAACAGGTAAAATCTAAGAAAATAAAGAATGAAATAAAAATGATTGAAAAACGAAGGCGTTTTGCACAGGGTGCAGAGCGCCTTTTTGTCATATAAGAAGCTGTTCCAGATTTCCTATATGACAAAAAATGGGCGTACCGGCTGGAATTTTTAACGATGAAATGGAGCATGCCAGGCAGTTTAGAAGCATGATTTCTGACCGGATGGAGCTCTAGAGGAGGAAACTACGATGAAGAAAAAATTAGATTTTATTGACCGCCAGATTATCGGATTACTGCAGGAGAATGCCAGGATGTCACTCAAGGATATTGCATCCCGGGTATATTTATCGTCTCCGGCAGCATCCGCCAGGATGGATAAGCTGGAGCGGGAAGGGTACATTACCGGGTTTCACGCCAGTATTAACCATGCGCTGATGGGCTATCACATTAAGGCTTTTATCACGATTGCAGTGAAGGCTCCGCTCAGGGATGAATTTCTGGATTATATGCGCCAGTGCAGGAATGTTATCGAATGCAGCTGCATTACGGGAGACTATGCGATGCTGCTGGAAGTGGTTTATCCGTGTACGGAAGCACTGGAGCAGTTTGTGGCAAAAATCCAGAGATATGGAAAGACAAAGACACAGATTGTCTATTCCACTGCGGTGGAGCGCCGGGGAGTCCTGCAGGAGCCGGAAATTGAAAAAGCCGGATAACAGGCAGGAAGTTCCAAAGCAGGTGCAGAGGGCAAAGCCATGCATAAATGTTAACAAATATACAAAAAACATTGACAATTTGCCTCATGCGGTTATAATAGTAATAGAAAACAAAAGAATGAGGAGGCATTTGTTATGAAAGAACAGACGGTTTCGGGGGTTCACCAGCTGTGCATGATGGCGATGATGTCGGCGGTTATGTGTGTGATTGCGCCATTGTCCATTCCGATTGGGTCAGTGCCGATTTCGGCCGCAACGCTGGTTATTTACTTATCTGTATATTTGCTTGGAACAAAAATGGGGACTGTCAGCTGCGCAGTTTATCTGATGCTTGGGTTTGCCGGCCTGCCGGTGTTTTCGAACTATACCGGGGGCGCGGCAAAGCTGCTCGGGCCGACCGGCGGTTATCTGGCCGGCTATATTTTCCTGGCGCTTGTGTGCGGGCTGTTTATGGAGAAGTCATCGTATAAAATGATATGGTGCATTATCGGGATGATTGCAGGCACGGCAGTTTTGTATGTATTTGGGACAGTCTGGTTTGTGATTATGATGAAATGTGATATCGGCTACGCAGTCTCTGCATGCGTGAAGCCGTTTATCATTGGGGATTTAGCGAAAATTATATTTTCGGAGCTTGCAGGCCGGGAAATACGCAAAAGGCTGAAGATAGCAGGGCTGATTTAAAAAGCTGCGGGGCTGCCGCATTTCGGAACATGGTACAGGGTATAGCGGATATCATGTTTCTGAATGCGGCAGTCTTTTTTTGTGTTGTCTGTCCGCATATCACGAAGGCGGATAAATTAATGAAATTATAATCTGTGCATATTATGATACATTCACTGTTTACGGCTTGGGAAAGCTGCATGGAACGAACCGGCGCAGCTGTCTGCAAATGAAAAAGCTGGTAAATAAAATTTATTTAGAAAGCGTGAATGTGACATGTTGTTTAATTCTGTTGAATTTCTCCTGTTTTTTCCGGCAGCGGTACTTGGATTTTTCCTGATTCCAAAGAAACTGAAAACCGTCTGGCTGCTGGCGGCAAGCTATTATTTTTATATGTGCTGGAATGTGCGGCATGCGGTGCTGATAGCCGTTTCAACGGCTGTTTCGTGGGCAGGCGGGCTTTTGATGGGAAAGCCGGCAGATGACGGGCGCAGGCTGGGCAGGAAGCTCGTGCTGGCTGTCTGCTGCATGGTGAATATGGGCATTTTATTCTTTTATAAATACTTTGATTTTGCGCTTGACAATCTGAACGTATTATTCCAAAAGGCCGGCATGCCGCTGCTGGACAAGCCGTTTGACGTGCTGCTGCCGGCGGGGCTTTCGTTTTTTACCTTTCAGGCCGTCGGGTATCTGATTGATGTGTACCGCGGGGACACGGAGCCGGAAAAAAATATCCTGTCCTATGCACTGTTTGTTTCGTTTTTTCCGCAGCTTGTGGCCGGGCCGATTGAACGCTCCAAAAACCTGCTCGGGCAGGTCCGGCGGATTCCGGAAATGGGATTGCGCCAGCTGTTTGACTATGAGCGCATCGCGGGCGGGCTGATTTTGATGCTGTGGGGGTATTTCCAGAAGATGGTTATCGCAGACCGGATTGCCGTGCTGTCTGATACGGTATTTGATTCCTGGTATTTTTACGGGGCGGTGGAGCTGGTTGTGGCTGTGGCTGCATTTTCCATTCAGATTTACTGCGATTTTGCCAGCTATTCGGTTATTGCGCAGGGCGCGGCCAGGGTCATGGGCTTTTCCCTGATGGAAAATTTCAATACGCCGTATTTTTCCGGTAGCATGCGCGAATTCTGGCGCAGGTGGCATATTTCGCTCGGCACCTGGTTCCGGGATTATCTGTATATCCCGCTGGGCGGCAGCCGCTGCGGCAGGCTGCGGCGGTATCTGAATACGATGATAATCTTTGCTGCCAGCGGGCTGTGGCATGGGGCGGCCTGGCATTATGTGGCATGGGGCACGCTGCACGGGCTGTTTCAGGTTATCGGCGCGCAGACGGAAGCGTTCCGAAAGAAGCTGGCAGAGCAGGCCGGTATGGACCGCAGCTCGTTCAGCTTCCGGTTCGGGCAGATAGCAGTGACTTATCTGCTGACGCTGTTTACGCTTGTTTTTTTCCGTGCCGGGTCTTTATCACAGGCATTCGGATGCATCCGCAAGATTTTTACCGAGCCGGACCCGTGGGTGCTGACAGACGGGACGCTTTATACGCTCGGGCTGGAAATGGCGCAGCTGCATGTACTGTGCGCTGCGCTGGCTGTACTGCTGTCGGTCAGCATAATCCGGTACCGGAAACAGGAAACGCTGGATGTATTTCTGGGGCGGCAGGGCACCTGGTTCCGGTGGCTGGTGATTGCAGGGCTGTTTTCCGGCATTTTCCTGTTCGGCATGTACGGGCCGGAATATGACGCGAGCCAGTTTATTTACTTTCAGTTTTAAAGCGCAGCCGGAATTTAAGAATGATAAGGAAGAAAAGAAGGGAAGAAAGGAGTTGCACAAACCATGAAAAAAGCATGCCGGGCGATATTGTTTGCAGGATTGATGGCAGTACTTATCATGACGCTGAACCACCTGACTTTAAACCGCAGCAGCGAGGGCTGCATCCAGCTGCATGATTTTTACGGCCTGGAAGAAAACCGGGCAGACCTTTTGTGCATTGGGAGCAGCCATGTGTATTACGGCATTAATACATGCCTTTTGTTTGAAGATTACGGGATTGCCAGCTATCTTTTGGCTTCGCCGGGACAGCCGGTGTGGATCAGCTATTATCTGCTGGAAGAAGCCCTGAAGACACAGGAGCCGGAGATGGTTTTGTATGATACCGGGACGCTGTTTCAAAAAGAGGATGATTTCGGGGCATATTCATGGGAGACGCTTATCAGCATGAAGCCCTCGCTGACCAAATGGAACGCGTTAAAGGCCGTCAACCGCTACGGGGAAGTGCTGGATATGGCTGCGGCATTTTTTTCGTTTCCGTATTATCATTCGCGGTTTCTCTCACTTGGCGAGCAGGATTACCGCAATCTTGAGCTTGTGCGCTATCATGGATATAAGCCGGATTTTGGCGTGATATCCGAAAGCGAGCTGTCGAAATGGGAGAACCGGAAAAAGCCGGATTCGGAAAAAAAACAGCCTCTTGCAGAACGCAGCGGGGAATACCTGCTGAAAATGATTCAGTTATGTGAGGAAAATGAAATTCCGCTTGTATTTGTAAACTCGCCGTTTGCAAACCAGTCGCTGGAAAAGCGCGAAACGGCCAATTATGTCGCATCCCTGGCAGCAGAGCACGGCATTCCCATGCTGGAAGGCAATGATTATGTGGAAGAAATGCAGATTGATTTTGCAACAGACCTGCTGGATGCTTCGCATTTAAATTATTACGGCAGTGTGAAATATACGCAGTATCTGGCAGAATGGCTGCAGGAAAGCGCTGCCCTGCCTGACCGGCGCGGCGATATCCGCTACTGGGCGTGGGAAGAAGCAGGCGAGCAGTTCTGGCATCTGGAATTGAAAGGAAGGATGTTAAGCCAGATAGAAACCAGGGATGCATATCTTGACGCCATTGAGGAGCATGCGTGCCTGGATGCGGCGGTCTGCTGGGAGCCGGACGGGGAAGTATCGGTATACGAAAGCGGCGAATGCATTTTTCAGGGGACAGCTGAACAGGACTATGAGCGGTATCTGGAGCTGGATGGCATGAATCTGGTAATCCGGTGCCTGGACGGGAAATTGCAGGTATGGGCGGATGATAAGCAGTATCTGTTTGCGGAAGACGGGCTGAATGTGCTTGTCTATGGCAAGGCGGCACAGCGTATGATAGACGGGGCCGGATTTGACGGACAGGACAGGAAGGGACGCCTGGAACAGTGAGAATCTATATGACAAACAGGCAGTGATATGCTACAATAGAACTATTCAAAACAGCATATTACATTGGAAAGGAAAATGTCATGATTCGCGCAGCAGTGGTAGAAGATGAGCCGGAATGCCGGGAGCAGATACGGGATATGATTCAGGACTATGCCCGGGAATTTCACAAACAGATAGAAACGTCCGTGTTTGCGGACGGGCAGGAGCTGCTGGAAGCGCCCGGCAGATTTGACCTGCTGCTTCTGGATATCGAAATGCCCAATCTGGACGGCATGAAAGCAGCTGAAAAAATCCGGGAGCGGGATAAGGAGGCTGTGATTGTTTTTATCACCAACCTGGCCCGGTATGCAATCAAAGGCTATGAGGTCGATGCACTGGACTTTATTATCAAGCCGCTGGACTACAGCATGTTCTGCATGCGGTTTGAGCGGGCGTTAAACCGTGTGCAGGAACGGGCAGTCCGAAGGGTCGGCCTGCAGCTGTCAGACTGCGTCAAATGGATGGATATCCGTGAGATTTATTATGTGGAAACACGCAGCCGCCTTTTGTATTACCATACATCGGAAGGCGTATTCAGCGTGCGCGCTGCATTAAAGGATGTGCAGAAAAAACTGGAGCCGTATCATTTTGTGAAATGCAACCAGTGTTATCTTGTGAATCTGTATCACGTGATGGAAATCCGTAAGGGTTCCGCTGTCGTAGCAGGAGAAGAACTTGAAATCAGCAGGCGCAGCCGGAACGCATTTCTGGCTGCCGTTGCGGATTATATGGGGAGCTGCTGAAATATTGTATGAAAAAGGAGGCTGTTGTTTTGCCTGAAATCAGTTCGGAACAAATTGTTTTATATGAAGGCGTCAGCCTTTGGATTGCCTGCATGACCTATGTTTATCCATTGAAGAAGAAATCAAACCTGCCGGCCAGAATGGCTGTTTCGGCACTTCTGGGTGTCGGGGCAGCTGTTCTTCCGGCATTCTTTTACCTGGTGCGGGCAAAAACGGGCGGGGCAGAGTGGACGGCGTGGTATATTCCGGTCTTTGACTATTTCTGTGCCGTGGCAGTGACCGCAATCTGCGCAGATGTCCGGGGAGCAGAAGCATGGTACTGCGGCATATGGGCTTCGATGACAAACCTCTGCGTGCTGCAGGGCAGTGCATTCCTGCTGAAGGCGTGGGCAGATTTTAATACCCCGTGGAAGTGGTATGCCGGGCAGATTCTGCTTGCCGCGGCCGTTTTTACCGCGATTACGCAGACAGCCGCGCGCTGGATGCCAAAGGACGGGCATTATGATATCGGCCCGAGGCAGATGCTTCTGGCCGGAATGGTGTATACGATGTTTGGACTGCTGTTTTTAAACGCGATTCATGGAAACGGGCAGCCGGGCGTGACGTTCCTGCTCCAGTTTTACTGCATTACCGTTTTGTACCTGCAAAATACGCTGTTTCGCAAAAGCAGCATTCAAAAAGAGCTGGATATGATACAGCTGCTTTTGTACCAGCAGAAGGAGCAGTATCAGATATCGAAAGAAACGATAGATTTAATCAACCGCAAGTGCCATGATTTAAAACACCAGGTACGGGCGATGCGCAGCATTGAGGGAGAAAAAGAGCGCGATGCATATTTAAAGGAAATCGAACAGTCCGTTCAGATATATGATGCGATTGTGCATACCGGAAATGAAATCTTAGATGTGATACTGACGGAAAAAAGCCTGTTCTGCAGCAAGGACGGCATACATGTCAGCTGCGTGGCAGACGGCTCGCTGCTTTCGTTTATGGAACCGGTGGATTTATATGCACTGCTTGGAAATGCGCTGGATAATGCAATGGAAGCGCTGCGCATGGTTCCGAAGGAAAACGAACGCGTGATTGATATTATGCTCTTTGAAAAACGGGGATTTGCCGTGCTCCAGATTATTAATCCGGTCAGCCACAAGGTGCGGTTTCGTGACGGAATCCCGGTCAGCACGAAGGTAAAAAACGGGTATCACGGCTTCGGGGTAAAAAGCATGCAGCATATTGCACAAAAATATGGCGGCTTTTTGACAGCTGAAATCAAGCAGGGATGCTTTTACCTCATAGTGCTGATGCCGCTTCATGGGAGGGAAGATATCCGCACGGATGTGCCACTTATACACAAAAATGAACCGTTTGTTCAAAACGAATTGAATTTGTGAAAAATCACTGATATAATAATACTGCTTCGAAGCGGTTATGGAAATAACAAATAAAAAAGATGTATTTCAGGGGAAAATTTTTGGGGGAAATGGACGATGAGGAAAGAAAAAAAGCTGGACGGCGAATGGAAATTCAAAGGGCCGGACGGCGTGGAAAAGGCTGTCAAGCTGCCTCATACATGGAATGCCCTGGACGGGCAGGATGGCGGGAATGATTATTACCGCGGGACCTGCCGGTACCGGACACAGTTTGCCATGCCGGAATATGACGCTGCAGGGGAACGCGTTTATCTGGAATTCCGAGGGGTCAACGCTTCTGCGGACGTGGAACTCAATGGCAGGAAGGTGATGCACCATGACGGCGGTTATTCCACATTCCGCGCAGATGTGACGGACAGCCTTGAGAAGCAGAATCTGCTGGCGGTGTCGGTGGATAACAGCGTGAACAAAACGGTATACCCGCAGAAAGCAGATTTTACGTTTTATGGCGGCATTTACCGGGATGTGCTGCTGCGGATTGTGCCGGTATGCCATTTTGAGATGGATGAATACGGCGCGGAAGGCATCCGCATTACGCCGGGCGTTGAAGGAAAGGATGCAAAGGTGCGGGTTCAAAGCAGCCATAAAGTACCTGGCGCCAGCGTGCATGTGTCCATTTCGGACCGGGAAGGAAGGCTGGCAGCCGAAGGAGACGGGCAGGACGTAACGCTGTCTGTGCCGGATGCGCATTTATGGAACGGCGTAAAAGACCCTTATTTATATACAGCGGACATACAGCTTATCCTGGACGGAAGCGTGCAGGACGAATTACATATCCCGTTTGGCGTGCGCACATTCCGCGTGGACCCGAAAGAGGGATTTTTCCTGAACGGGAAGCCATACCCGCTGCGCGGCGTGTCCAGGCATCAGGACTGGAAGGGCATCGGAAATGCGATTACGACAGAGCATCATGACAAAGACATGGAGCTGATTCGTGAAATGGGTGCCAATACCATCCGGCTGGCGCATTACCAGCATGACCAGTATTTTTATGACCTGTGTGACCGCACGGGCATGGTCGTATGGGCAGAAATTCCGTATATTTCGGAGCATATGCCGGACGGCAGGGAAAATACGATAAGCCAGATGAAAGAGCTGATTTTCCAGAATTATAACCATGCATCCATTGTCTGCTGGGGTGTATCGAATGAAATTACCATCAGCACAAAGGACAAGGCAGATATGCTGGACAATCACCGCGTGCTCAACGACCTGTGCCACGAGCTGGATCCGTCGAGGTTTACGACGCTGGCCTGTTATGCGATGTGCGGCCCGTTTAACAAAAGCGCGCACATTACGGATGTAGTCAGCTGGAACCTTTATCTGGGCTGGTATGTGCCGGGCCTGTTTTTAAACGATTTGTGGATGGGATTTTTCCATAAGGTTTATCCGAACCGGTGCATCGGCTATTCGGAGTACGGCGCGGAAGGAATGCCGAACCTGCATTCCGCAAAGCCAAGGCGCGGCGATCATACTGAGGAATACCAGGCGGTCTACCATGAATATATGGTGCAGTTTTTTGAAAAAAATCCGTATCTGTGGGCCACGCATGTCTGGAATATGTTTGATTTTGCAGCGGATGCAAGAGACCAGGGCGGGGAGCCCGGCATGAACCACAAGGGGCTGGTGACCTTTGACCGGAAGATTAAAAAAGACAGTTTTTACTTATATAAAGCGTACTGGAGCAGCGAGCCGTTTGTGCATATCTGTTCAAAGCGGTTCCAGGACAGGACAGAAGATACCATTACGGTAAAAGTATATACAAACCAGGATTCCGTGACGCTGCTTTGCGACGGAAAAGAGATAAGTTCGAAAAAAGGCGGGCATATTTTGTCATTCCAGGTACCAGTCAGCGGAAAGCATGTGATAGAGGCGGTTTCCGGAGACTTGCGCGACAAGGCTGTTTTTCAGAAAACAGACAGGCCGAATCCGTCTTATAAGCTGTCCGTTAAGAGCAGCAACAGCGCGAACTGGGTATAAGGCCGCAGGGCGGTTTAGGGTATGAGGGGTGCCTGTGATGATTTTGTGCATTGCAGCACAGGGCAGCATCTGGCATGGAAAAGCAGCTGCGTAAAATAATAAATGTATATTCCAGCAGGACGGGAGTTTCCTGGCAGGGATGCATGAAAGAAAAGGAGAAAAAAGGCATGAAAAAGAAAGGAACCGGCGTAAAGCTGTGGAGTGTTTTAAGCGGTATCACAGCCATACTGCTGGTGGCGGTAATTATCGGGACATCTTATGCGAACCGGTATACGACCACAATCAATGTCGCGCTCGGCATTGAGACGACCAAAATTATCAAAGGGGAAAATTCCGGTGATACGGAATATTTTAAAAGTGATTTTGCTTCCGATGAAGAACGGGTGCAGTACGAAGAAGAACTTTGTGCAAGGGTAGAATCCGAAGGTGCCGCGCTTTTGAAAAACGAAAACAAAGCGCTGCCGTTAAGTTCCGGCGCGAAGGTCAGCCTGTTTGCGCGCGGATCGGTTGAACTGATGTATGGCGGTACAGGCTCCGGCGGCGTTTCCACGGAAAATGCACCGACCTTAAAAGACGCGCTGGAAGCACAGGGGATTGAAATTAACCAGACATTGTGGGATGTCTATACAACAGGCGCTGCAAAGGACTATACGCGCAAGACACCGGATGCGATTTCCGATACCTTAGAGGCAAATACCCAGTATGCAGTCAATGAGGCACCGTGGTCTGTCATTGAAAAAGATGCTGCAGGCTCGTTCTCCGGTTACGGCGATGCAGCGATTGTCGTGCTGGCACGTTCCGGCGGGGAAGGTGCAGACCTTCCGTGCGGCGATACGGGAAATGGCATTGATTACAGCTTCGGACAGGAAGGAGACGGAAATTACCTGGCGCTGTCCAAGGAAGAACTGGAGCTGCTTGCGGGATTAAAAGCACTGAAGGATGACGGGACTTTTAAGAGCATTATCGTGTTGTTAAATTCTTCGAATGCGATTGAACTGGATTTCCTGAATCCTGAAATCTGTGGCACGGATTACGGCATTGATGCCTGCATGTGGATTGGCGATGTCGGCCAGACTGGCATTAACGGCGTCGGCCAGCTGCTTTCCGGCGCGCTGTCTCCTTCTGGCAGCATTGTTGATACTTTCTGCTATGATAATATGACAAATCCGGCAATGCGCAATTTTTATTCGATTCAGTACCCGGCAGCGGAGTCCTTAAAGCTGAATGTGGATGGCGCAGACGTGCAGGGCATGTACAGTGTTTACCAGGAAGGCATTTACCTTGGCTACCGCTATTATGAGACACGCTATGAGGATGCGGTTATGGGTACAGGCAATGCCGGGGATTTTGATTATAACAAAGAAGTTGCATATCCGTTTGGCTATGGCATTTCCTATACGGATTTTGAATACAGCGGTTTTCAGGCAGCTGAAAACGGCGATGGCTTTGACATTTCCGTAAAGGTAAAAAATACCGGTGATTATGCCGGAAAGAAAACCGTACAGATTTATTTCCAGTCTCCTTATACAGATTATGATAAGGAAAACGGCATTGAAAAGGCAAGCGTCGAACTTTGCGGCTTTGCAAAGACAGACGTGCTGGAACCAGGCGCTTCTGCGGATGTGACGATACATGTGCCGAAGAAAGAGCTGCGTACTTATGATGCCAATAACGCAAAGACTTATATTTTAGACGAAGGCGATTATTACTTTACGATTGGCAACGGTGCCCATGAAGCAGTAAATAATATCCTTGCTGCAAAGGGCTTTGAAGAAACCGATGCAAAAGGCGATACTTCCGTAACCTGGAAATGGACTAATTCCGCACTGGACACCAGCATGTTTGCTTCCTCAGATGCGACAGGTACAGCTATTACAAACCTGTTTGACGAAGCAGACCCGAACAAGAGCAGCACATCTCCGGGAAATGTTGTATGGCTTTCACGCTCTGACTGGACAGGCACGTTTCCGGAAAAGGCAGCTGCACTGGATGCAAACGAAGCGATGGCGGCAGCACTTGCCATTACCCGTTATAACAAAGACGAAGCTGAGAAAGCAGAAATGCCGGTACTTGGCGCAGACAACGGCCTGATTCTGGCTTCGATGATTGGCAAAGAATACGACGACCCGCAGTGGGAACAGCTGCTCGACCAGCTGACCTACGAAGAAATGGTCAATACCATTACGTTAGGCTTTCATAATACCGCAGCCTGTGAGTCCATTGGAAAGGCTGCAACAAAGGATGAAAACGGCCCGCAGGGACTGACCGCAGCCCTGACCGGTGGCGCATCTGCCATGTGCTATACGTCTGAGGACGTTATGGCGGCAACGTTTAATACCGAGCTGATGGAAGACCTGGGACGCTGCATTGGCGAGGACTGCCTTGCATGGGGTTATTCCGGGCTGTACGGGCCGGGTGTCAATATGCACCGCACGCCGTATTCCGGCCGTAATTTTGAGTATTATTCCGAAGACCCGTATATATCCGGCGTTATCTGTGCAGCAGAGACAAAGGGCATCCAGTCCAAGGGTGTTTATGTATACTTAAAGCATGTGGCTTTGAACGATTCCGAGTCCAGCCGGCGCGGCGTAAATACATGGCTGAACGAACAGACAGCCCGCGAAATTTACCTGGAGGTTGCAGACAAGGCTGTTGTGGACGGCGGGGCATGGTGCACGATGAGCGGATTTAACCGCTGGGGCACGACCTGGTGCGGCGCTTATAAAGCACTGCAGACCGATTACCTGCGCGGCGAGCTTGGCATGCGCGGCATGAGCATTACCGACTATTCCGGCAGCAGTGCTTATATGGACCTGATTGACGGCATGCAGGCTGGCTCTGATATCTGGGACAGCCCGGACCCGACGATACATACAACAAAGGCAAAGACAAGCGAGTATGAAAATGACCCGAATGTTGTATCAGCCATGCGGGGTGCGATGCACAATATCCTTTATACGGTTGTGAATTCCAATGCCATGAACGGACTGTCTGAAAATGATAAGCTGGAAGTGATTACACCATGGTGGAAGACAGCCTTAACGGCACTGAACGTGGTCATTGCACTTGCATTTGCAGGAAGCGTGATTAAGCTGGTATTAAGCATCCGCAAGAAAAAATCAGCATAACGGGCGGCAGCAGATATTGTAATTTTACCTGGGATTCGTTATAATAGGCGCATATGCAGGTATGTATATTTTAGATACAGGACGCTTCATCCGGCCGGAATGACAGGTTTCCTGCCGGATGGGAAACAGGCTGCTGCATGGGGAGTGCATGCAGCAGCTTTGTAAAAAGGGGGGATTTTATGAGCAAAGAAAATACTGCTTCTGTTACCATGAACCGGGCCAAGCCTTACCAGCTTGTGCTGTTTCCGTTTAATAATGGCGCGACGAATGTCTATTATATTCTGACATCCTCGTACATTGCTTATTATGGCGGCGTGCTGGGACTGTTAACGGTATTTGCTGGCACGATGGTAACTGTCATGCGTCTGTTTGACGCTGTCACAGACCCTGTTATCGGGGCATTAATCGATAAGACGAATGGAAAATTTGGAAAATTCCGGCCGTTTATGGTGCTGGGCAACGTAATTATGGCAGTTTCGTCGATTCTGCTTTATTTTTGTACCCAGCTGGTTCCGACAAGCATGATGCCGATGCGTTACGTGCTTTATGTATTTTTCTATGCAATCTATGTTATCGGTTATACATTCCAGACCTCGGTTACCCGTTCCGGGCAGACAGTTCTGACAAACGACCCGAAGCAGCGGCCGATGTTTACCATTTTTAACCTTGTGGCAAGCATGCTCGGCATGGGCGCCATTCAGTTCTGTGCCCCGATTATCCGTGCAAATTTTGGGGATTATACGACACAGAGCTTTTTTAACGTTCTGATTCCGGCAGCGATTATTGTTTCGGCGGGGCTGACGGTGCTGGGCGTTATCGGTATCTGGGAAAAAGACCAGCCGAAATATTTCGGAATGGGCGGCGATGTCCAGGAGAAGGTAAAGGTTTCAGAGTATATTGCGCTGATTAAGGCAAACGGGCCGCTGCAGCGGCTGATGATAGCGGGCGGCGGATGCAAGCTGGCGCTGGCCATTGCGACGAATACGGCAGTGCTGGCGATGCTTTACGGCGGCATGATGGGCGATTATGACAATCTGTACCTGCCAATGATGGTGCTCGGTTATGTATTTTCCGCGCCGTTTTTCTATCTGACGATACGGACATCCCAGAAACAGGGGCAGAAGGCTTCCCTGATGCGGTATGTAGGCGTGGCGCTGGTGTGCTATATCGGCGTTATGGTACTGCTGCTTTTATGGGGGCGCGGCGATGCATTTACGCTGTCGCTGTATAGTACGGAAAACGGGTTCCATCTGACACTGAACCTGTATACAGTGCTGTTTATCCTGTTCTTTGGCATCGGGTACGGCGCTTATTATGCGACGGCAGATATGCCGATTCCAATGGTAGCAGACTGCTCGGACTACGAGACTTACCGTTCCGGCAAATATGTACCGGGTATTATCGGCACGCTGTTTTCACTGGTGGATAAGCTGGTGTCTTCGTTAAGTTCTACGGTCGTTGCTTTTGCAGCTGCGGCGATTGGATTCTCACAGGCGCTTCCGGGCGCGGACGATCCGTTCGTGCCGGGCATGAATACGGTTGTCATTATCCTGTTCTGCGTGATTCCAATGGCAGCATGGGCAGCAACGCTGCTGGCAATGAAAGGGTATATACTGACCGGGGATAAGATGAAAGAAATCCAGGCGGTCAATGCAGTCCGCAAGGATGCCATTGCAAAGGGCATGTCCATGGAGCAGGCAATGGCGAAGTGGAAGACGATTGACCAGGTACCGCAGGAGTTCCGCTGAGTGATGCAGGATGTATATCAGGCAGCAGAATAAATGGAAGCGGTGATATGGCGTCTGGCCTGTCACCGCTTCCGTTTTTGCGTTAATTCAGTTTTGTTTCCCACATTTTGATAATATCTTCGCTTGCATCCGTATCAATTTCTGATACAGCCCCGCACAGATGCTCAAACAGCTCCTGCTGGCTCTGTTCATAAGAATACTGTTTCATGGTTTCGATGGCATCTTCCATCTGGTCCATATCCAGGTTTTCAAATGCAAAGCGCAGCATTGCAAAAAACTGCCGCAGGTCCTTGGATGTCGCGACGGGTTTAATTGACACATCTTGCTCCTCTTTCTGGAAATATTCCTGCAGGATGCTGTCATAATGAAGATAGCAGTCCAGCATTTCCGGAGTCATCGTGTGGATAAGCGCGGCATCGCCTTCGTTTCCGGCCTGTTCCAGCCGTGCGGCGGTATCGGCCAGCTGCGTGGCGCCAATCTGCCTGGAAGCGCTTTTTAAGGCGTGTACCTCAATCGTATAGTTTTTCAGGTCTTCTTTTTGTTCCAGCTGTTCAATCAGCGCGGCTTTTTTCCGGATAACCTGGTAATAGTCTTTTAATACTTCCCAGAACAGTTTTTCCGTTCCAAGCAGGCTCAATGCTGCCTGTGTGTCCAGCCCTTCAATTTCGGGCATGTCGTTTTCCACTTCGGCAGAACCGGCGTGCGGGGTGACAGGCTGTATTTTCTCTTTCGGCAGCCAGCGGCGCAGGGCAGACAGGATGACCTTCAGCTCAATCGGCTTTGGAACAAAATCATTCATGCCTTCCCGCAGAAACAGCTTTTCGGCACCGTCAACGGCATTGGCAGACAGCGCAATGATTGGCACATTGTCATAATTGGTATAAAATCGGCGGATAATATGCGTTGCTTCCACGCCGTCTACTTCCGGCATCATATGGTCCATGAAAATCAGGTCGTAGGCATGGCGCGCTACTTTTTCAATGGCGTCCTGTGCGCTGAGCGCGGTATCAATCTGCATATTCAGCGGCTCTAAAAGGCCTGCGGCTACGGTCAGGTTGACGGCGTTGTCATCTACAATCAGAATCGTGGCGTCTGGTGCAATAAAGTCAAACAGTGCAGGATTTTCCTGCGGCTTGTTCTGGTACAGCTCATTGTTAAAAATTTCGGCAATGTTCAGGATATAAAGCGGTTTTTTGACAATTACCATGTTCGGAATATCGTATTCCAGGATGGTCTGGTAGTTTACGATTAAAACGGCGGTAATGTCAGGGCTGCTGCGTACAAAGTGTTCGACCTCATCCGAAAACATGGCATGTTCGATAAACAGGTAATTGACGTCGTACCATTCGGACAGGTGTGCCAGCTCCTGCTCGGATTCCAGCGGCATATAGGATATGCCCAGCCGTTCGATATCTGTCTGCAGCTGTTCAGCCACATACACGGAGCTGGTCAGCCCTGCGGCGCAGATGGATTTTGCGTTCGGAACCGTAACGCCCGGCTCGCTGTTTATAATCTTTTGCGGAACGGCAAAGGAAAAGCAGCTGCCTTTTCCGTATTCGCTTACAACGTCCAGGCTGCCGTCCATGCGCTCCAGCAGCTGCCTGGTAATTGCCAGGCCGAGGCCGCTGCCTTCTATCTGTCTCGTTCTGAGAATATCCGCCCGCTGGAACGCATCAAACAGCCGGTTCATTTCTTCCTTGCGTATGCCGGTTCCCGTATCGATAACAAATACCTGCAGCATCATGCTGTCCGCATCGGACATGGTATAGAAAATTTTCAGCTTAATCTGTCCGTGGCGCGTAAATTTGACCGCATTGTTCGTCAGGTTTAAAATAATCTGGTTCATCCGGATATGGTCGCCATAAAGTACCTGCGGCAGGTCCGGCACGATATCGACGATGAATTCAATATCCTTTGTCCCGATTCTTGTAATAATTGCATTTACAATATCGTCTACGAGCAGCATCGGCGTATATTCTGCCGGGTGGATGTCTACGGTGCCCGATTCGATTTTGGAAAAATCCAGGATATCGTTGATTATGGTTAAAAGCGTCTGTCCGGCAGCTTTAATCTGATTGATATATTCTTTGGCAGCCAGGGGAAGCGGCTCACGCATCGCCATTTCGGACATGCCGATAATGGCGTTCATCGGCGTGCGGATTTCGTGGCTCATATTGGCAAGGAAATCCGATTTTGACTGCGTCGCCTGTTCCAGCTCAATGTTTGCCTGCAGGATTTTGAAACGGCTGCTTCCGATACGCGCAATAATACCGGAAAGCGTGCTCAAAAATTCAGCGGCATCGTTAATCTGCTGCCTGGTAAAAGACGGAATGCGGCGAAGCGCGGACAGGTATTCCTGCGGGTCTTCGTCCAGTTCGTGTGCAAGCCGGACAATGGCTTCCTCATCCGCGCCATCCAGCAATACCTGGCCGCCGACAAAGCAGCCCAGCATGTGGTTATGGATGAGAATCGGGGCTGCGAAATCAACCAGGCCGGCATGGCATATGTAAAATACGGCGGCCTGTTTTTCTTTGGCCATCAGCACGCCCTGCCTGTCGCACTGCTCGCAGCGGCTGCGGCCGGACACGGAGCTTTTGACAAGCTGGCAGAATTTATTTTCATTGCAGTGCGCAGTCACGCGGATGCCCTGCGGGTCTGAAATGCCAGCGGCCATTTCCGTCATGTCGCAGAAGGCCTGCTGAATGGTGTGCAGGGTATCGGCATCGATTAAATCAATTAAGCTTAATTCATTTTCCATGTTCGGCCTCTTTCTTTTCCCAGTCAGCAAGAATGGATTCGCACGAATCTACGTCCAGCTCCTCGGCAGCATTTCTCAGCTGCTTGAAATATTCCAGCTGCCAGCTGTTATAGCGGCAGAGTGACAGCTTTTGGATAACCGCTTCCATCTGGTCCATATCCAGCTCGCCCATAGCCTTCCGAAGGCCGGCGAATGCAGAACGCAGCATTTCCGGTGAAGCTGCACTGGCTGTATCAGACGGTTCATGCTGCTCCATGAAATATGGGGCTAAAATATGGTCATAATGCAGATACTGTTCCAGCATCGACCCGGTATACTGGTGGATAAGCTTTGCATTTTCCGCATTTCCGGCTTTTTCCATATCAGACGCCAGGTCAGCCAGGTCGTTTGCGCCAATCTGGCGGGAAGTGCTTTTGAGGGCATGTACTTCAATGGTGTAGTTTTTCCAGTCCTCCTGCTGTTCCAGGGCGTGGATTTTTTCTGCTTTTTTGCGGATAACGCGGTAATAATCCCTCAGTACATCCCACAGCAGTTTTTCACTGCCAATCAGCTTTAAGGCAGCTGCTGTGTCCAGTCCTTCAATCTGGATGGATGGCTGCGGTTCCGCTTCGGCTTCGGCCGGAGCAGGGGAATGATGATCGCTGATTTTCTGCATTTTTTCTTTTGGAAGCCACCGTTTCAGCTTTGAAATCAGCATCCGCAGCTCGAAAGGCTTTCCGACCGAATCGTTGAGCCCTTCATTTAAAAACATCATCTCCATTTCGGTGGAAGAATTGGCAGAAAATGCTATGATTGGGACGGTTTCGTATTCTTTGTGGAAACGGCGGATAATATGCGTGGTTTCGATGCCGTTTAAATCCGACATCATATGATCCATGAATATCAGGTCGTAATGCTTGATGGAAATCATTTTAATGGCTTCTTTGCCGCTGGGTGCGGTGTCAATCTGCAGCAGCAGCGGTTTTAAAAGTCCTTCCGCAACTGTCAGGTTGACCGAATTGTCATCCACGATTAATATCTGCGCTTCCGGTGCGATAAATTCATAATCCTCATCCGTGACGTTATTGTAGCTGCTGTCAATATTTTCTCCATTGAAAATCATTGCGAGGTTCAGGGAATATACCGGCTTTTTGACGATGACCAGGTTTGGCTTATGAGCCGGGTATGCATCGTAAAAGCCGATAATCACGACGGCAGTAATATCCGGGTGGCTGTCTACAAATGCTTCCACAGTTTCGGTATACAGAGGATTTTCAATAAAAAAGAATTCAACTTTAAAATGGTCGAGGTCAGAAAGGTATGTTTCTGATTTGAGGGCATGATAGCTGACATGCAGCCTGCGGATGTCTTTTTCCAGCTGCTCGTGTACAACGCCGTCTGCAATCAGCCCGGCAGCAGCATTGGGCGGATGCTTCAGGGTAATGGCAGGAATATCGCGTGTAATGCGCTGCGGCAGCTTGAAGGAAAAACGGGAGCCTTTGCCGAACTCGCTTTCCACATCAATGGAGCCCATCATCAGGTGTACCAGCCTCTGGCTGATGGCAAGGCCGAGCCCGGTGCCTTCCAGGTTGCGGTTTCGCTTGCTGTCCAGCTGCTGGAAGGACTGGAACAGCTTTTTCAGGTCCGCTTTTTTGATGCCGATTCCGGTGTCCTGGATAACGGCCTGCATAATGACCTCGTTTTCATTTCGTGCAAGCGGCTCACAGGTCAGCGTAATGTAGCCGCTGTTTGTAAATTTGACTGCGTTATTGCACAGATTTACAAATATCTGCTTGATGCGCAGGCTGTCTCCGAGCAGCTCATGCGGGATATCCGGCGAAATATCCAGTATCAGCTCGACCGGCTTATCACCGATGTGCGATACGATGATATTCGAAACATCGTTAATCATGGACATTGGCTGGTAGTCGCCCATTGTGATTTCCATTTTTCCGGATTCGATTTTGGAAAAATCCAGGATATCATTGATAATCATCAAAAGGTTTTTGCCGGAGCTTTTAATCTGGCTGACATAATCCTGTGCGGCCAGAGGCAGTTCTTCACGCAGGGTCATTTCCGCCATGCCGATAATAGCGTTCATCGGCGTGCGGATTTCATGGCTCATATTTGCGAGAAAGTCCGATTTTAAGCTGGTAGCCCGTTTGATTTTTGCATTTTCCTGTAAAATGACAAAATTGTGGTAGGCAATGCTGGACAGTGCCGTCGTAATCGTGCGCAGAAACAGCGACGCCCGTTTCATTTTGTCCCTGGTAATCAGCGGGATGCGCCGGTATGCCCTGGCATATTCTGCCGGGTCTGTGCCGATTTCTTCCGCCAGCCTTCGGATTTTGGAGTCGTCCGGCGGTGCATCCAGAAACTGTCCGGCAAAGAAGCATCCGGCCAGACGGCCTTCGACTATAATCGGTGCTGCAAAATTGCGCAGTCCTGCATGGCAGTGATAGGTAATGGTCTGGCTGTTTGTAAAAGCAAGCCTGGAGCTGTTGTAGTCGCATGTCTTGCAGCGTCTTGCGCCTTCTTCTGAGGTTCTTGTATAAACCGTGCAGAAATCGCTCTGGCAGGATGTTTCCGTCACGTAATTGCCGTGCGCATCGGTAATGTAGGCAGCGATGCCGGTCATTTTCGAAAATGAATCCTGCATTTCCTGTAAAATTGAAATATCGATTAAATCCGTAAGAAATAACATTTCATCCATATATGGCCACCTTTTGCATATTTATTGAAGTGTATTCTGGATTGCTTCAATTAATTTTCCATGGTCTACTGGTTTTAAAAGATATCCCTGCGGCTTTAAAGCAAGCACCTGCTGGATTTTTTTGCGGTCGTTAATGCCTGTCAGGAAAATCACCGGGATATGGCTCGTTACAGGATTTGCCCGCAGCTTTTCCAGGACAGCCGGGCCGTTTTCTTCCGGCATTTCGTAATCCAGCAGAATCAGGTTTGTCATTTTGGATTCTAAAAATTTCAGCGCAACCTTGCCGTTAATGGCGGTAGCGACGTCATAGGTATCATCCAGATACCGTTTAATCAGCTTCAGCATGCGGAAATCATCGTCAACAACCAGGATATGCTTGCGGCTGTTTACAGAAGCATTTGTAAACAGGGAATCAATATCGTCAAGCAGCGCCTGCGTTTTCTGCGCTTCGGCAGACGGCAGCGGCCGGTCAGAAACAGGGCCTTCATTTGCGGCCTGTAATTCGGCTGCGCTGAAATTGCGTTTTATGTAAGCGGTAATCCGTTCGGCAATCTGTAATGCAGTAATCGGCTTTACCAGGTCTGCATCTGAAATATCGGCGGAAATTTTGCGCAGCTCATCGCAGTCTTCCTGGGATGCGACAATAAAAAACGCAGTCCTGCGCAGCAGTTTTTCGTGCTTGATAATCGAAAGCTGTGACATCGTTTCACGGGTTTCATTGTGCATGCAGTATACAAGTGCATGGGGCTGAAAAAATTTCAAGTGGCAGGCAATGTCATCAAAGCGGCTGGAAGTGCACTGCATTTCAAATAAATCGCTTGCATGCTGAAACATATCATCAATGGTAGCTTTGCTGTTGCCCATGAATAGTATTTTGTATTTCATTGTAACCCTCCTAAGCTGCCACGTGTGTTCCCGGGCAGGTACATTATGTTATTTGCTATTATTATAATACAGATTGGAAGTGTTTTGCAATGGAAAGCTTTACGACTGTATTTGTAGTTTGAAATATCGGAATAGTTACAGGAACTGGTTGCGGCTGCCGTCATAAGCATAGTCAATGGCCGCCAGTTTCTGTGTCAGGGCGTCCCGGTCCAAATCCAGAGCGGCGCATAATTCTTCCAGGGAAGGGTACTCGTCGCGCAGGCGTGTGTTGAGAAAGCTTAAAAGCATGGCCGGGTCGTTAGGAATAGGGGAAGACATAAGGGAACCTCCTGTTCAGCTGTTTTATGATATCGGTAAAATGGATATATAAATCGTCAAAAATGTTTGCTTTGATGGTGGAATCAAACGGGTATCGGAGCGCGGGCATATTTTCTTCAAAAGATAATCTGGTCTGACACTTCCTTTCTCATAGAAATAATCAGCCGCAGCTTTTCCTGCGGGTTATTAAAATATACCATAATATGGGAAAGATGTACATGATTATTAATTGTAAAATATTTACAAAAAAAATTGAGAAAACTGTAAAAATTTCATAAAACGGAACAGGATCTCGTCATCCGTGAAAGAGAAGGTGACAGGATTGAAAAGCAGGCTCTCTTGCAGTATAATACGAATCAGATTATGATAAAATCTGGAAAAGAGAGGTGATTTTATGCTGCGGATAGCGGTTTGCGACGATGAGAAGCAAGCGGCATGTTTGCATAAGGAAATCGCGCAGCAATGCCTGAAACAGTGCGGCAGTGCCGGGGATATTTCGGTGTATACAGACAGTGACAGCCTTTTATATGATATTGTGCAGGACGGTTTTTTTTATGACCTGGTGCTGCTGGATATTGAGATGCCGGGCAGCTCCGGCATGGAGACGGCTGCACAGATTAAGCCCTGCCTGCCGGATGTAAAGATTATTTTTATTACATCCCATATCGAATACGCCATAGACGCCTTTGAGCTGTCTGTGTTCCGTTATGTTCCCAAACAGGATATCGAAGCACGCCTGTCCGGGGCGGTATGCGATGCGGTAAGGCTGATTGAGCTGGAAGAAGGAAAAGCCTATACCATTCAGGCGAAAAACCGCCTGGAAAAAATTCCGTACAAAGAGATTTTTTATATCGAGCGCGATGGGAAAAATGCCAGCATTACGGCACAAAGAGGCGTGTCCAGGGTGCGCAGAAGCCTGCAGCAGGTGTATGAGGAGCTGGACGCGGAAGAATTTATTTATATTGACCGCGGCTGCATTGTGAACCTGATACATATCATGCAGGTAAAAGACGGCATGGCCGTTTTGAAAAACGGCGTTCAGCTGCCGGTAAGCCGTTCCCATCTGGCGCAAGTCAAAGAACAGATTAACCGTTACTGGGGGATGCATATATGATGTGTGTGACGCCCGCCGTGTGCGCGGCTGTGCGTGTGGCGGCCTTTCTGGTGCTTGTGCGGTGGCTGCTGTCCTGCAGGAAGCCGGGAAAGGCGG
>OFGA01000245.1_pt1 | contig 50845 bp, 48 predicted proteins | sample 1521471 | NCBI WGS metagenome assembly OFGA01 (sample SAMEA3504086, study PRJEB24116) | mouse gut metagenome | biome: mouse gut; feature: mouse-associated habitat; material: faeces | place: Denmark | collected 2011 | reverse complement strand
CTGCCGGGATATGGTCGTCCACCATCAGAAGATGAAGCCTTTCCTCCCCCTCTTCCTCATGGATTGCACTTATTATCATTCCGCAGGAATCAATCCCCATCATAGCTCTCGGCGGAAGATTGGTAATGGCTATCAAAGTCTTTCCAATCAGTTCCTCCGGCTCGTAATAATCGTGAATACCGCTCAAAATCACGCGGTCTTCACCACTTCCGTCGTTTAACACGAATTTCAAAAGCTTCTTGGACTTCGGAACCGCTTCACATGCTAAAATCTTAACGGCACGGAAATCGGATTTGCTGAAAGTATCAAAATCAACCAGTTCTTCAAACATGGGTTCGATTTTTACCTTGGAGAAATCAATTTCTTCTGCAGCCTTTCCTGCGTCTGTTCCGTTCTCTGCTCCGGTTTTCAGTGCAGCCTTTTCCGCTTTCTTCGTACCGTCATTTCCGTCTAATGTCTTCATCGTCGGGAACAGCAGAACATCCCGGATTGCAGGTGAATTTGTCAGCATCATCACCAGACGGTCAATGCCATACCCGATTCCGCCTGTGGGCGGCATCCCTACACATAAAGCGTTCAGGAAATCTTCGTCCGTATGGTTTGCTTCCTCATCTCCCGCGGCCAGCAGTGCCTCCTGCGCCCTGAAGCGCTCGCGCTGGTCAACCGGATCGTTCAGCTCAGAATAAGCATTTGCCATTTCCCAGCCGTTGAGGAAGAATTCAAAACGCTCGACATAATCCGGATTGTCCGGCTTTTTCTTTGTAAGCGGAGAGATCTCGACAGGATGATCCATGACGAACGTAGGCTGTATCAGGTGCTTCTCGACATACTCCTCAAAAAACAGGCTCAGGATGTCTCCCTTTTTATGGCGTTCCTCATATTCAATGTGGTGCTCATCAGCGAGCTTTTTCGCTTCTTCGGTCGTGTGTATCTCATTGAAATCGACATTCGCATACTTCTTTACGGCGTCAACCATCGTAATTCTCTCGAAAGGCACAGACAGATCCATTGTGTGTTCCCCGTATGTGAGGATTTCGGATCCGGTCACCTGCTTCGCGACATAGCGGTACAGATTCTCTGTCAGATCCATCATGCCGTGATAGTCGGTATAAGCCTGGTAAAGCTCCATAAGTGTGAACTCAGGATTATGCCTGGTATCAATTCCCTCATTGCGGAAAACACGCCCGATCTCATATACCCGTTCGAGCCCTCCGACGATCAGTCGCTTTAAGTAAAGCTCAATCGAGATTCTAAGCTTAAAGTCCTCGTCGAGCGCATTGAAGTGTGTCTCAAAAGGCCTGGCTGCAGCACCGCCCGCATTGCTGACAAGCATGGGGGTCTCTACTTCCATAAATCCCTGAGCATCCAGATAACTGCGAATGGAGCTGATAACTCTGGATCGCTTTACAAAAGTTTCCTTTACGCCCTCATTCATAATCAGATCCACATAGCGCTGACGGTAGCGGGTGTCCGTGTCCGTAAGGCCATGAAACTTCTCCGGAAGGATCTGCAGACTTTTGCACAGAAGCGTCACTTCCGCTGCGTGAATGGAAATCTCGCCGGTCTTCGTCTTAAAAACCGTTCCGCGGATACCAAGAATATCACCCACATCATATTTTTTGAACTCTTTGTAGGATTCCTCTCCGATATCATCCCGCGCGACATAGGACTGAATCCGTCCCTTCAGATCCTGGATGTTGCAGAAAGAAGCTTTTCCCATCACGCGCTTGAACATCATGCGCCCTGCGACGGCAACCTCTTTTCCCTCCATCTCCTCAAAATGATCCCTGATATCCGCAGTGTGATTTGTCACATCATATCTGGTAATCACAAAAGGATCTTTGCCATTTTCCTGCAGCTCACGAAGCTTGTCATAGCGGACTTTCAGCAGCTGACTGGTATCCTGCTGACCGCCATTCTTCTCCTGATTACGATTTTCTGCCATGTTCATCCATCCTTTCAGCCCGCCCGCAACATTCCGTCACCGGCTCTTACTCTCTGGTAAAACCATCTTTACCTTCATGCCGAAGCGCTTTGCGCTGAAGACACGGGCAAAACTTCAGATTCTGCCCTGCGATCCCATCTGAACCTGTTCAGTTTATTGAACTAAATTGCTCATCAGGGAATTTATTCAACTTCCACCATTCCCCTGCATCAGCCCCGGACGCCGCCTTTCCGCTTCTGCAGGATCTCTTTGCGGCATTTCCTGCCAGTATGGCGGACTAGTTTGATCTGTGAATCGACAGGACCCTGTATTCCAGCTCTCCTGCCTGTGTCTCAACTTTTACCAGATCACCGGCTTTTTTTCCGAGCAATGCCTTACCAACCGGAGACTCATTGGAAATCTTCCCTTTCAGGCTGTTTGCTTCCGTGGAACCGACAATCTTATATTCGAGCTCTTCCTCAAACTCGCAGTCGAGAATCCGCACACTGCAGCCGATACTGATTTTCTCCAGATCAACCTCTTCCTCGACCACCACTTCCGCATTCTTTAAAATTTTCTCGATATCCTCAATGCGGGTCTCTATATCTCTCTGCTCGTCCTTCGCCGCGTCATATTCCGCATTCTCGGAAAGATCACCCTGCTCCCTGGCTTCCTTGATCTTCGCGGCAACCTCTTTTCGTCTCACTACTTTTAAATTCTGTAATTCATCTTCCAGCTTTTTCAGACCTTCATAAGTCAGAATGTTTTTCTTTTCCATTGTGACGCTCCCCTTTTTATATCTTTCTTTTCTGATCGTTTCATGAATAAAAAGCCGCCTCAAATCTGTCCTTTTCCGGCCTTTTTCTCTTGTTCTGCACACTCTTGACAATCACAGTATTATACCCGATAGGTACTATGATGTCAAGATTTTCTGCGGTTTCCCAGGGCTTTTTGTGAATCGGAATATAGTACCGGCCGGGCCGCATCTGCTCGTCGTAACATCTCCCCTTCCACTCAAAATCCAGCACCAGTTCCGGTCCCGCCTTCGCCCTTGCACCCGCATTCCGGGCACCTCTGCGCCCTTTACCGTAAACTGCGTTTCCGCCACCTGCCGAAATAAAATCTTCCTTAGAGAGAACCATGACGATCAGCCCGTTCTCCTCATACATTGTCTCTGCAAATTCCTCAAAATATGCAGGCCGGTCTGTGTATATGGTAAGAAAATTCAGGTCCGCCGAGAGCTGTTCCAGCACATCTTTTGTATCTGCCGGTTCGAAAATGCTGTAATCCTCCGGTTCCTCATCAAGAATTTCCAGTTCCACCCGCTCCGGTAAAATCTCTTTTTCCTTTAAAATAGCGAAAAATACCGGACGGAAATTACGCAGATACTGATTAGAATACGACAATCCTTCCCTCCCCCGTCCACCCGGGAAAAATGATATTTCTTCCTTAATTATATGACTGTACTTCCTCAAATAATTCCTTAAGCTGCTCAAATGTCTCCACCTCGTTGATTCTTCCCCGAAGCTTTGAGGAGTTGCGGTAACCCGCGGTATACCACGCCGCGTGACGGCGGATCTCACGGATTCCGGTGTATTCGCCTTTCCACCTGATCTGCATTGCGGCATGGCGCAAAAGCGTCTCCGTGACCTCCGCAAAAGACGGCCTGGGCAATACCTCCCCCGTCCGGAAAAAATGGAGTATCTGCGCAAAAATCCATGGATTTCCCTCCGCCCCGCGGGCAATCATAAACCCGTCGCAGCCGGTCTGCCAGTGCATGGCCGCGACGTCTTCCGCCGTGCGGATATCCCCGTTTCCGATGACAGGGATCGATACCGCTTCCTTTACCTGCCGGATAATGTCCCAGTCCGCCTTCCCGGAATAATACTGTTCTCTGGTCCGTCCGTGAACCGCAACCGCCGCCGCTCCGGATTCCTGCGCAATGTGCGCCATCTCCGCAGCATTAACATGCGCATCGTCAAAACCCTTGCGTAGTTTTACCGTAACCGGCTTTCTGACCGCCCGCACGGTTTTCTCAATGATTTTACCCGCCAGCTCCGGCTGCTTCATCAGCGCGGAACCATCTCCGTTTTTTACGACCTTGGGTACCGGGCAGCCCATATTAATATCCAGAATATCAAACGGAAGTTCCTCAATCCGTTTCGCAGCCTCACTTATTATATCCGGATCAGAGCCGAACAGCTGCAGGGAAACCGGGTTTTCCTGCGGATCCGTCGTCAGAAGTGTCTTTGTATTCCGGTTATTGTACAGAATCGCCTTCGCGCTCACCATTTCCATGCACAAAAGCCCCGCACCCTGCTCCCTGCACAGCAAACGAAATGGCAGGTCCGTCACGCCTGCCATTGGTGCCAGTATCAGATTATTGTCAAGAGTTCTGTTTCCGATTACTAATTTTTTAATATGTTCCATAATCTCTACCGGAGTCTCCCGCTTTTTCGGTTCTGCTTTTTATATATCAGGTTCATCCCTTTCAATGTAAGATTGGGATCATAAATGTCAATCATCGTCGTTTCATTCGCGATGATTCTTCCGAGACCGCCCGTGGCCACCACCTTGATTTCACCCATATCCGCTTCCGCTATCATATGCCGGACAATGTATTCCGTCTGTCCGATCTGACCGTAGACCAGCCCGGCCTGCATCGAGGTGATCGTTTCTTTTGCCAGGATGCTTTCCGGCTTCGCGATCTCTATCTCCGGAAGCTTCGCCGCGTCTTCCCAGAGCGCCCTGGCTGATATCCTGATGCCGGGCGCTGTGACGCCGGAGACAAACGAACCGTCCTTATCGACCAGATCATATGTCGTCGCGGTCCCGAAATCCAGTACCAGCACAGGTCCTCCATATAGTTCATAAGCAGCGGCCGCATCGACAATACGGTCCGCTCCGATCTGGCGCGGATTTTCCGTAACCACGCGAATCCCCGTCCTGGTGCCGGGCTCTATGATAATCGGGCGGATCCCCAGATATTTGACCACAGCCCCCTCAAGCGAATGCATTACATTCGGCACCACCGATGCAATGATGGCATCCTCAATTTCCTCATGCCGGATATTATTCTGTTCCAGCAGTGTGATCAGAAGCATTCCATATTCGTCCGAAGTCCGCGGCATTTTTGTCGTAATTCGAAAACTCGCGGCAACCTCATCTCCACGGAAAACTCCCACCGTTATATTTGTGTTACCCACATCAATTGTAATCAGCATAATTTCCCTTCTTCTTAATCTTCCCTCTTCATCCGGCATCGTCCCCCGGAGAGCCGTCCTCCCTCATCCGGCACTCTTTTCCGTCTCATCCGGAACGCTTCCTCTCTTCCAGAATTCTATAGCACAATTCCAGTTCCTGCCCCGTCCGGTACGCCTTCTTTCTTCCAGAGAATTCTATAGTATAGTTCCAGTGCCTCAAGCAGTTCCCCCTTTGTCCGCTGCAGTTCCCTGATCCTGAGGCCACACCCGATCCCGTCATAGAGCAGATCCCCTTCGTCACAGTCTGCCTGAAATTTCAGTGTTCCATCCGCATCAAACAAGAGGCACAATGTCCCGCCGACGTCCTCCGTAAACAGCACGCACAGAATTTTCAGCTCGTCTTTCACCTGCTGCGGAAGGTTTCCGAATTTCTCATTCAGATAAAATTTTCTGCTGTATGCGCTTGCACCGCAGAGCACCACGTCCTCTCTTTTTCCCGTGTCAGACATATCCATATATCCCTCTCACTGATACTTCTCCCGCCGAAACCAGCCTGCTCCCATCATCTGTATCCACAATCAGCTCGCCGCGCGGTGTGATTCCGACTGCAATTCCCTCAAAAGGTTTCTCCGGATCCAGCACATTCACTTTTTTGTGCAGATTAACCAGACGACTTTTGTATTCCTCTGCAAGGGCACTCAGATCCTGCGTTCGCAGGTATATTTTATAGAAATGCTCAAACTGCCACAGCACCTCCCCGATCAGGGCTGCCCGGTTACAGTGCATCCCTGTCTCCTGCCAGAGGGAGGTCGCCGTCTGTGCCAGCTCTTTCGGAAATGCTTCATTGTGCACATTGATTCCGATCCCCACAACAATATGATTCACATAGTCAGACTGCGCGCTCATTTCGGTCAGAATTCCACAGACTTTTTTTCCGTTCAGGACAATGTCGTTGGGCCACTTGATCCCTGCAGCCACTCCCGCCCGGTTCTCTATCGCCACGGATACTGCCAGCGCTGCAACAAGCGTCAGCATAGAGGCATTGTCCGGCCGGATATCCGGCCGGAGCACCAGAGTCATATATATGCCGCTGCCGGCGGATGAATCCCAGTCTCTTCCCCTGCGGCCTTTTCCTGCTTCCTGCCGTTCCGCGACCACAAGCGCCCCAGCCTGGCATCCTTCCTCCGCCAGCTGTTTTGCTTTCGTATTGGTAGAATCTACGACCGGAAAGCAGAAAATCTCCTCTCCGACCCACTCCGTGCGACGGACACTTTTCAATTCTGTTTCACTGAGTATATCGGGAACTCCGAGCAGTCTGTATCCCCTGTTTTGTACCGCCTCAATCTCATAGCCGGCATCTTTCAGCTGCCGGATGGCCTTCCAGACCGCTGTCCTTGACACCCCAAGCCTCCGGCACAATTCCTGCCCTGAGACATAGCCGTCCACCCCTCGCAGCAACCTGAGTAATTCCGTTTTCATTGCGCCTCCTGTCCGGTGTCTGCACCCCGTCTCTCCGTCACTGCTGCTTCTTAAAAATATACCTGTTTTAACAGCCCCGCCTCCCTGCGGCTGCGGTCATACGGTCTCTGTGGCTACACTGTCTTCCGTAATGTGGCAGGCATCACTGCCTTACAGCCCACCTCCCTGCGGCTGCGGTCATACGGTTTCTGTGGCTACACTGTCTTCCGCAATGTGGCGAGCATCACTGCCTTAATCGTGTGCATGCGATTCTCCGCCTCATCAAAAACAACAGATCGCGGACCCTCAAACACCTCGTTGGTCACTTCAAGTTCTGCAAAACCAAATTTTTCATAAATCTGTTTCCCGATTGTCGTTTTCAAATCATGAAATGCGGGCAGACAGTGCATAAAAACAGCCTCCGGTTTTGCATTCGCCATCGCCGCGGCCGTTACCTGGTACGGCATCAGATCGTGCAGACGCTCCTCCCACACTTCGTCCGGTTCCCCCATTGACACCCAGACATCCGTATAAATGACATCCGCATCCCTGGTCCCCTCTGCGACATCCCCCGTCAGTGTGATGGTTGCTCCCGTGTCAGCAGCTGTTTTTCTGCAATATTCGACAAGCTGTCCGTCCGGAAAATACCTGCTGCATGTACATGCCACAAAATGCATTCCGAGTTTCGCAGCCGTGACCATGAGGGAGTTTCCCATATTAAAACGCGCATCCCCCATATAAACCAGCTTAACTCCTTTCAGTCTGCCGAGATGCTCCCGGATCGTCAGCATGTCCGCCAGCATCTGCGTCGGATGAAATTCATCTGTCAGGCCGTTCCAGACAGGAACGCCCGCATGTTCCGCCAGCTCCTCCACGATCTTCTGCCCGAATCCCCGGTATTCAATTCCGTCATACATCCGTCCAAGAACTCTTGCGGTATCCGCAATACTCTCTTTTTTCCCGATCTGCGAGCCGGACGGGTCCAGGTATGTAACATGCATCCCCAGATCGTAGGCAGCCGTCTCAAATGCACAGCGGGTTCTCGTGCTTGTCTTCTCAAATATCAGCGCAATATTTTTTCCCGTAAGCTCATCATGCCGGATCCCCTGCTTCTTTTTTTGTTTCAGCTCCGCCGCAAGATCAATCAGATAAAGAATCTCCTCCGGTGTAAAATCCATCAGTTTTAAAAAATTTCGTCCTTGTAAGTTCATTCTGCATAACCCCTTTCCCCAACAACAGGGGGCGCACAGCAGCCCCCTGTTTTCTTATTTTTCATTTAAGGCAATTTCAGATACGGCTTTGGCAAGCCCCGCTATTCCCTGAATTTCTGATGGAATAATAATCTTGGTCGCCTTCCCGTCTGCCGCTCTGGCAAACGCCTCCAGACTTTTCAGCTGAATCACACTTTTATCCGGAGCTGCCTCCTTTATCATGCGCAGACCATCCGCATTCGCCTGCTGAATCTTAAGAATCGCATCCGCCTGGCCCTCCGCCTCACGGATCGTCGCTTCCTTCTTTGCCTCTGCGCGCAGAATCGCCGCCTGCTTTTCCGCCTCCGCATCAAGAATTGCCGATTCTTTCTTACCCTCCGCGACAAGTACTGTCGATTTCTTCTCTCCCTCAGCGCGCAGAATCGCTTCACGGCGCTCGCGCTCCGCCTTCATCTGCTTTTCCATAGCGTCCTGAATCGCTGCCGGCGGGATAATATTTTTCAACTCAACCCGGTTAACTTTGATTCCCCAGGGGTCTGTCGCGACATCCAGAGTCGCGCGCATCTTGGTATTGATCGTCTCCCTCGACGTCAGCGTCTCATCCAGCTCCAGATCACCGATTATATTCCGAAGCGTCGTCGCAGTCAGATTCTCAATCGCCATGATCGGGTTCTCTACCCCGTATGCATAAAGCTTCGGATCTGTAATCTGAAAGTAGACCACAGTGTCAATCTGCATTGTTACATTATCTTTCGTGATCACAGGCTGCGGCGGAAAATCCACCACCTGCTCCTTTAAAATCACTCTTTTTGCCACACGGTCAATAAATGGTGCCTTAAAATGCGGCCCCACTCCCCACGTCGCCAGATATACCCCAAGGCGCTCCACAATCATCGCATGTGCCTGCGGTACGATCTTAATACACGAGACCGCAACCGCCAGCACCAGAATAATCAGGACGATCGCTCCAATCAGCAAAATATTGGACATAACCATTTCCATAAACCAGTTCCTCCATTCCTCCGTATTGTACCCACTTTTAATCATATTACTATATTTAATTAGAAATTACAAGAACAGCCGCAGGAATTCTCACTCTGAGATCCTGCGGCTGTCCGCTATTCTATCCAGCAGATTGTCAGAACAATCCCCGTGGTTTAATTAAAAAATACATGGTTGCCAATCACAAGCCCCTGCCTGCCGGATGATACTCTTCTGAAACATGTCGCACCTCCTGTATTATCCGCACCACCCAGCGCCTGCTGCGCCGCCTGGATACAGCTTGCCTTCGGTCCGCTCGCCGCAACTCTTGCGACAGCCCCGCTTCCAGCAGGTGAAAACTGTCCTCCCTCATAAATTACACCGTACACGCTTCCCGCATAGGAACCTGATCTGACACGATTCATAACAACAGCACCAACTGCCAGCTGTCCCTCATAGCTCTCGCTGCCCGCCTCGCACTGAATCAGAGCTGCAAGAAGTGTTACATCATCCACTGAAGCAGAAACGGATGACTTCTGTACTGTCTGCACCTGTGCGGACTGTGCCGCCTGCGCTGCCTTTGCCGCTTCTTCTGCTTTCGCTCTGGCTGCAGCCTCAGCCGCCGCGCGCTCTTCCTCGATCGTGACCGCCTCTCCAAGCGCCAGATCTGTCGTAACATAATCGGCACTGACAAAAGCCGTCGCTCCCTTATATTTTACCGCAATCCATTCCCCGTCCGTCTCCACGCTGGTATCCACCGGCAGAGTTGTTCCGCTGGACACTGATGTGAGCACAGAGCTTTCAGCGTCCGCCGCACTTCTGACCCGCAGACCGTCAGTCTGAATCTCTGCCTCTGTGTCAAAATTCGCTGTTGCATACTCAAATGCATCCAGCCCTGAAACACAGTATTCATTCTTTACATATCCTTCCACATTACCTGAAACGATATGTGTCCACTCCGCGCCGGCTTCGACGATCTCTGCCACATCGCCTTTATATAGTTTTCCCTCAATCTCTGCTTCCTGATTTCCTTCTGTCCTTACATAGAGAAATTCATTTACGTCTGCCATGAGACGATTATTCCAGACTGCTTCCGGAGAATCATTTGTTTCCGGCTGCTGATCAGCTCCCACAGTATCTACCGTAACATCCGCAGCCTCATCGGCCCGTTCCATATCCGGCTGCACCGGCACATCCTCTGTGACTGCCGGAAGCTCCGCCGCATCCGGTGTATTATCTTCATTTAACGCTGCATCTGCATTGCGTGTTGTATTTTCCAAAAGAGAAGATGACTCTGCCTCATCCGGTATTTCTTCAGAAACGGGGACCTGCTCAGCGTCATTTTCGATAACAGGCGTCTGCTCAGCGTCACCGGTCTCCCTTTCCGGAACAACCTGATTCTCTGCTTCCTGTACCGGTTCTGCTGACTGCGGATCTGTCAGATCTTCCGGGTTATTCACAGCCGGATCCGGTTCGTTTTCCGCATCCGCCGGAATCCCTGCGACTGCAATCATCTGGCTTTTACCGATCTCTGCAATGCTTCCCGCCGTGAGGCCACCCTCTATGTTCTCTTCTGCCCCGGCTTCCGCCAGACGGTTCCCAGGATTCGTATCCGCAATCCCCTGTTCATCCGCTTTCCCGGACACATTTTCCGTCAGCTCTGTCATCGGCATGGCAGCCTCATCGGCCACAGATTCCTTTTCCGCCGAAGCAACCAGATTTACCGGTAACTGCCGGACATCTGCTGCTGTCTCCATACTGTCCAGCGCCTCAGCTTTAAGCAGATCCAGACAGGTAACTACTCCTGCCGTCCCTCTCGCCGCCAGCTCTGTGTCTGCCTCCACCCTCACAGATACTGACTTCATCCCGGTAATCTCAGCGACATCTGCGATTGAACACATCACTGCCAGTGACCCGGCAACCATAATTCCTTCAACCGCTTTCCTTTTCAAGCTCATAGAAACCTCCTCAATGCACACTGCCTGCAAACACTCCGGCTGCTGATACAGTATTACATCTTTTCTCCGTTTTATTCATAATTTATTACAATTATTACGGATTTATTACGATGTCATTATAGCAAAGCCCTGAATCATTGTCAAGTATCTCCATTGTATTTCCAGCTGAACAATCTTTTACGCACAAAAAAGCGTAAATCCCTTGTCAAATCAGGAATTTACGCTTTTTTATGTACTTTCCATGAGTCCGTCATCATGAAATAGTTCTGTTACATTTTACAATTCCTTTGCCGGCACCTATTCTGCACTCCCGTATGCCGGAATACTCTGTTCCTTTCTCCTCCTGCCGCAAAATACCTTAAAAATCCCCGACCAGTCACAAAACTGCCTGCTACGACACCTTTGCTCTGTTCTTTCTCCGCAAAACCCGGGCACAGGAAGTACCGGCGCTGATTCTACGGAAAAACTTCCTCCAGCACCGCGTCTATCAGCTCCTCCGGTGCTCCGCCTGAAACTGACGCCACGACAGGCTGCTGCCCATGCGTAATTTCCTGCATCGTTTGTCTCCGTGCTGTTTCCGCCTCGCTCTTTCTGGCTTCCGCTTCCTGTTCCACACATACAAGAATCCGCTTTGTATCTGTAGTATTCTCTCTTATCAGTCTTCCAATTCCCTTTATCCTGTGTAAAGTGACAGCCAGCAGGATAAACACAACACCACTTACCGCCATGGTTATCCAGCCGGAATATTCTGTCAGAAACAAACGCACCTGATCCATACACTTTACCTCTCTTTCCCAGCGCGGACAGCCTGTCCGCCTGATGAATTCTGTATCTACTATTATAATGAACCTTTCATCATTTGAAAAGAGACACGGACCGTTTTTTCACCGCAAGTTCTGACATTTTTCCCGCCCTGTACTTTAAGCCCCTGCATAATCATACAGCTATTTTCAGCCAGCGGACCTCTTGACTTTTCATCACAGGGGTATTATAAATTAGGAAAGCAGGTTTTCATTTGCGCGGCAATCCGCGCAGAAATGAGGAGAACTATCAGGAAAGGAACTATTTTATGAAAAAAATTGTGATGACCGGAGGCGGAACTGCCGGGCATGTGACACCAAATATCGCACTGTTTCCCGCCCTGCGAAACGAAGGTTTTGATATTTCTTATATAGGTTCCTATGACGGAATCGAAAAACGACTGATTGAGGAACAGGGAATCCCTTACTTCGGAATCTCCTCCGGGAAGCTGAGACGTTATTTCGATCCCAAAAATTTTTCTGACCCTTTTAAAGTTCTGAAAGGGTACTGGCAGTCCATAAAGCTGCTAAAAAAGATCCAGCCGGATATTGTTTTTTCCAAGGGAGGATTTGTCTCTGTTCCTGTCATTCTCGCAGCCGGGCACTGCAGAATTCCTTCCATTATCCATGAATCGGACATCACACCAGGACTCGCAAACAGACTCGCCATCCCAAGAGCAACCAGGGTCTGTTGTAACTTTCCTGAAACCATGGAATATCTCCCAAAAGAAAAAGCTGTTCTGACCGGTTCCCCCATCCGCCGCGAACTTTTAAACGGAAAAGCAGACAGCGCTTTCCAGCTTTGCAGATTTTCAGACCGTGACAAACCTGCAATTCTGATCATAGGGGGAAGCAGCGGCTCCCGTGCTATTAATACCGCCATCCGCAATCTTCTTCCGGAGCTGGTAAAAAAATATAATATTATACATCTCTGCGGCAAAGGTAATCTCGATATCTCGCTGCAGCAGGTGGCAGGATACGCACAATTTGAATATGCCGGGGAAGAGCTTGCTGATATGTTTGCTCTGGCAGACTTTGTAATCTCCAGGGCCGGCGCCAATGCAATCTGCGAACTCCTGGCCCTGCACAAACCAAATATATTAATCCCTCTCTCCGCCTCCGCAAGCCGTGGTGACCAGATTCTGAACGCCAATTCCTTCCGCACCCAGGGATTCAGTTATGTACTGGAAGAAGAATCTGTCACAAATACAACTCTGCTGGAAGCGATTGAAGACATCTCAGGCAAAAAGGATTCTTATATCGATGCGATGAAAAAAAGCAGCAGCAGAAATTCCATTGATGCAATTGTGGGACTCATTCTGGAAATCGCAGGTCATGTGCGCAGGCTGTAACATCCTGCCTGCGACACATGCTGATTTTGCCTGACATGGTCTGCCCGTGCGTATTTATCGCGGCACTGATGTCAGCCTGCAACATTGTTTTCGCCAAAATCATGCTGTTGAGAAATTTACACCATTATCCTGATAGTGCAAATGTATTCACCCTGGGTTCTCATTCAGCCTGAAACTGCTCCGGAAATTTCAGCTTATTGCAGATTTCATCCATTTCCCCGGCAGAGAATGTCTCATGACTCCACCTGAGAATATCATTATTCCGGGCGCCGTGGTATCTGGGTATCAGATGCATATGAAAGTGATAAACCGTCTGCCCGGCTGCTTCATGATTATTCTGAAGAAGATTGAATCCATCACACCGGAGCTGTTCTGTCATATAGTGCGTCAGTTTTCTGGCAAGCTTCATCACGTTTGCCGCCGTTTCCTCGTCAATCTCATAGATATCCGCGCAGTGCTCTTTGGGCAGAATCAGTGCATGTCCCTTTGACGCCGGACTTGCATCAAGAATCACTTTGAATGCGCTGTCCTCGTAAATCGTACAGGACGGAATCTCACCTGCGATTATTTTGCAGAAAATGCAATCATTGTCTCTCATTATTATAATTCCTTTCTTTTTTTAATTTATTTTATAAAATTTTAGTAAACTCTGCCTCCTTACATTACGTGTGTCGATATTTGTTGTATTGTAATGGTTGCACTTTTGACCCATTAATGATAGACTGTTTTTATGCATGGTTACAAAATTATTGTACCACTATACCCTCTCCACTGTACAGAAAAACAAATATTTTGTATGCCATATATGCAGAATGCAGATAAAGCATTCTGGAATCTGTGCGGACAGCGGCCGCACCGTCCCAATCTGAAGTTATCGTTTTTTCACAGTAAAACAAGGCAGGTACCAATATGCTGAATGACAGATTTTATCATGAAATCCTTCACGAAATCAAAAACTCCCTCACCCTGATCAACGGCTCTCTGCAGCTGATGATCCAGAAACATCCCGAAGTCTGTGACTTCCAGTACTGGGATGAAACCATGTCTGAAATAGAATTTCTGACAAGTATGGTTATTCAGGTTCCTCCCCTGCACTCATTCGACAGCCCGAATCTGGCACAAACCGATCTTTCCGTATTTATGCAGCAGACCATGGTTTCTGCCCGAACCCTGTTCACGGGCAATTTAAAATACGAACTTTCACTGCCCGAAAATCTTCCTCTCATAGATGCTGATACCCGGCTTCTGAAACAGGCTGTAATCAACATTATCAAGAATGCCTGTGAAGCAATGGGCGAAACGGGAATTGTAAAAATTATAGTATCCTGCAAAGACGATTTTGTGCATATCGCAGTGACAGATACCGGCGGCGGGCTCAATCCTGCTCTGGCTGAATGCATTTTCGATCCTTTTATTACTTCAAAAACAGGCGGCAGCGGGCTTGGTCTTGTGATTACCAGACAGATCGTTGATGCCCACCATGGCACATTAAGCTTTGATTCCCGCCCCAGTGACGGATGCACTTTTACCATCAGTCTGCCACTTAAGCAAAATTAAATACTGAATCAAGCATCCGAAGGATTTTGAAATTTCCTTTCGCCGTCATTTCGCCAGTCATAAAGGCTCTCTGGAAAGTCATACGACCGGCTATAATACTCTCCATAACCTCAGGCGTTAATTTTGCATAAATATCTATATCTTCCTCCTGTCCATAGTGAATCGTCAGCTCTCCGCGATTCACTTCTATGAACAGAGGTTTTTTTCTGTTTTCCAGAAGAAAAAGATAGCGTGCCTGAAAGTCCTGCTGTGGTGCAAAATGTGCACGGAAGGGTTCAATATAAGCTGTCTCATCCTCCTGCCCCACTTTGCCAAGCATATCCTTAAACATTGATGCCAGCTCCTGAATGTCTTCTTTCTGCTTTTTCACATAACTGTCATTTGCAACATATTTGGAGAGCTGTTCACTTTCCTGCGGTGTGAGATCAAGCTGGGTTGTCCGCAGCACACTCTGCTTCACCGCAAGATTACTGGTCGGCAGACTCTTCATCTTTTGTGAAATTGTCCGGTAAAGATTCTCTGCTTTTTTCTCAATTATGACAGTGTAATCTTTATTCATTTCAAAACTTACCAGATCCTCCACATAGCCACACAGACCCGGACACGCAAGCCCTCCGAGAATCTCCCACGCGTTTGCCAGCGTCATCTCTCCTTCCCGCTCTCCATAAGTCGTGGACATCACAATCGGCTGCATATAAAGTGTTTTTATTCTGCTCTTATCCCCGTATAACCAGCAGGCATCCAGAAACTGCTGCATATATCCGCCTATTCCAAGCCACTCCACAGTAGTAGCCAGTATAATTCCATCCGCATCTTTCATCGTCTGCGGCAGTGTCGCAATCTCGTTTTTATGCTCATATACATTAATGCGTTCCACCGTAACCCGCAGTTCCCGCAATACTTCTTCCATTTTATTCAGAACGTATAATGTAGGATCATCCAGCAGACCCCTTCCGCCATAATATACATTTACTTTCATCTGTAGCCTCCCTCCAGCTGGCCGCTGCTTCTTTCAGATTTTAAACCCTGCATTCAGTATATAAATTTTTGCGTTCAAAATCAATCATTTTGAGACTTTCTGTGGTAGAAAACTGCTGTTGCTGCAAATCCGGACACTGCTCCGCCGATATGCCCCCAGTTATCAACATGCATTGTAGAAAAACCATAATACAGACTAATGACAAGCATAAAAATGAGGCCCCTGGCTGTCATATCACCAAAGGTTCCCCTGTGAAGAATCACCACCCACAACAGTCCTGCAATCGTTCCAAATACCGCACCGGAAGCCCCTGCTGAAACGGCATAATCCCCAGTATAAAGCATCATAAAACAGGAACACACCCCTCCCCCCAGTTCAGCCAAAAGATATATCAGCAGCAGTCTCAGATGCCCTGTCGCACACTCCAGACGTGAACCCACACAACAGAAAATCACCATATTATTGACCAGGTGTGCCGCACCAAAATGTATAAAGCCAGCTGTAAAAATTCTCCACCACTCCCGCTGTCCGATGACAAATTCCGGATACATTCCACCATGTTCCACAATGAATCTGCCGTCCTGTGTGTCGCCTGAAATCTCCAGTATCAGATAGACAACCGCATTTATAAGCACCAGAATGATTGTCACCCATGGAAAGTTCTTACGGAAAATCTTACCCATGTTGCAGAGCGCAGTACCATCTCCTGTCCGCACCAGGCTCTCCAGTCTCTGACGCAGTTCCTGAAAATCGCCCTGCTGATTTTCATAAACCATCAACTGCCCCTCAGGCAGTATATAAGCCCACATACGCTGACACTGAAAACAAAGCCCGCGAAATACCTCTCTTTCCTCCTTCGTACCAACCAGAATTGTCAGAATGTCCACATGACCTGACAGCTGTCCCTCTGAAAAATAAGTGGAAGCATTCCCTGAATCGAAAAAAATATTTTTAACATATTCCTCTAGAATCTCATGGTTTCCCCGACTGATCCGATATCCGTTCTGCATATCGATCATTATCACAGCATGCACATCTCCTGAAACATATCTGTAATATACAGTGATCTCTTCCGGACCAGCAGAAAAAGACCGGTAACCCTCACCATAAAAGAACTCCTGCAACGCACTCTGATCCATATCTCCCACTTCTTTCTGAACTGATACAGTTATTATAGTGACTGCCCGCCACAAATGCAAATTCAGAAAGCATATTATTTCTTAAATAAATCTAAACTTTTCATCAGCAAAAACAATAATTTCATTTTTTCGCAAACTCATCTTTACCTTATAGTTCAGAAGTTCACTTCCAACATATGTTCCATTTGCCGAGTTCAGATCCTCTATAAAGTAAATATCATCTATCCGGCTTATTCTCGCATGTATCCGGCTCACCGTAGCGCTTGGAACATGTCCGTCGCAGGACATCCCGCTGCCAATCGTATAGGAATTTCCAGTAACGGTAAGATCACTGCAGGTTCCCCTTCCTTCATAGCAGAGAACTCCATCAGGCTGACCTGCAACATCCGCCAGAAGTACTGTGGGCCTCGGTGTTCCGGTTTTTTCCTCCTCATCCGGCTCAAACACAAAAGTCTCCATACCATCGTCCCGTCCGGAACACAGGCACCTCTTTTTTTTCATATATGAATCTTTTTTTATCATACTGGTATACAATTTCGACAAAAAATCTCGAACCCGCTTCCATCTGTTGTCTTTCATATCCGGAATGGGTTGTTTTTCCTGACTTCTCTCTGCCCGCAGTTCTTCTGTTCCCGACAGTTCTTCCCGTTCCGGAATCTCTTCTCTGTCATAGGGAATACGTATCAATTCCCCGAGATCAGACAGACAAAAGCTTTCCTTTACAGCTTTCTCATACAGACTGTACGCCAGATTGACCGCTTTCTGATCTCCATGATTCAGCTTTTTCATCAGATACTCTGTCAGACTCTTCAATGCCTGCGGCATTTTATCTCTATTTCCCGGATAGTAGCAGAAACAGATTTTCCCTGTTATATGTTCCACAAAAATACATTCTGGTCGCAGCATAACATCATCTGTTCTAAGCAGATACTCTTCAAGCGCTCTCATAACCTCATACAGTCCCCGGAAAACGGCACACAGAAGCTCAAATCCCAGTTCTTCTTTTTCAAGAACTACATCCAGTCCCTGTTTTCCCGTTATGTTATACCAGAGTTTCCTCTCCCCGTTTTCCTCTGTATTCTGTGCAAACAGGACTCCCTCTATTCTGCTGTGGGCAATCATCTCCTTTTCCCACTCTTCCTGTTCCCCCAATTGCTCCACGACCATGTGACTGACGCTCAGATTTCTGATATATTCAGTCTTCATCTTCCCCGCCTTTCCCTGTCCTGTTCCACTGGTAAAAAATTTTTATTGTTTCCGGTCCTCGCTCCTTTTCCACAGACATCGCTGTATCGTTACATTCTGAGTACAGAGATATTCCAGCCTGCATAACAAATGCAAACAAAAGCAGTACAATCGGCAGAATAAGCGCTGCCTCCACCGTCAGACTTCCGTCCATTATTTTATAATTTCTCATATATATTCTGATCCTCAATCGCTTTAGAAAAACTGCATCAGATACGCTGCCAGCACAAATGGCAGAAATGGCATCCTCATATTTGCGTCTTTCTTTTTGATCACCAAAAGATAAAAAGCCACAATACCAGACAACAACAGCGCCCCAAGCAAAAGCCGCAGATTGTTCCTGAATCCCAGAAAAATTCCGCTGACTATAAACATTACTCCGTCTCCCGCACCTATGCATCCATTGCCCAGCAGCGAAATCCCTGTCAGGATGATCCCTGTCAGAACTCCACCTGCAAGTTCTGCTATAGTAAGATTTCCCGCAAATATGTAACAGAATATTCCCAGTATTGCCGCTCCAGACAGGAGATACAGATGAATTTTCTGTTCTTTCCAGTCATTCCAGGCTGCCACCACAAAAACTCCAAGAAGAATTCCCTTCTGTATCATTTTTTTCCTTTCTCTTTGATACATTTTCTGCATGCCCTGCGCTCTTCTGCCTCCGATATACGTATCCGGTATATTGTGCGTTTTATCGCGCTGCACCCTGGAACAGAATGATAACGGTCACCCTCTTTTGTAATGTATACAACCTTCCCTGTTTCCTGTTTTGAACAAAGACGGCATACCCTGTATCTGGAACCATCCTCATTTCTCATTGTCCTCACCATTTCCCTGTCCACCTGTCGCACTGACAGCTTCAGGTGCGTACAGGTATCCGTAATGTGATATACCGTTCCGGTTGCTGCAATATAGACCCATACATCCTCGTCTTCATCCGCTGGCAGCTGCCATCCGGTCCATTTACGGCAGGCAGCCCTTTGTACTATACGGATCTTCTGAAGTCCCAGAAAATTTACCGGAAAGCAGATCCGGTATGACGCTTCAAGCTTTACATCCCTCCCGCCATAAGATGACTTTCCCAGACTGATTCCGGCTGCGCCTCCGTCAAGATACATTTTAACCACAGAATTTCCGGCAAGCTCTTTCGCAAGCAACGCATTCGTCGTTATATTTTTTCCCACTCCTGTATCTTCAGTATCCTCCGCCAGATATACTGCCAGTTTTCTGCCCGTATTATCCAGTGCACGCTGTACCTCCAGCTGCACCTGCATAATTCTGAAAAAGAACAGAATACTCACAAAAAAAACTGCTGTAAGCGGAAGCACTATAGCCGCTTCAAGTGTAAACACTGCGGGAAGACAGCTGCATCGCGGTGTCCCTTTAGCGAAGTGTAACCGGAGTATACCTCCTGGGAGAGATTTCTTTTTTATATTTTTTTGTATAATCATAAATTTACTGCAAAGAGACACCGCGATACACCTGCCCTCCCAAAAACCTGAATATTAATAAGAAAACTGTTTCCGCGCCCTCAGTAAAAATGGCCCCTCCGGCTTTTTTCCAATTGTAGTCATTTCTGAAAACAGAAACTCTGCTCCATACGTCATCTCATAGTCGATCCGGCCAATCATATGATCCATCCGGCAGTTTGCTCCATTTTCTGTAAGTCGGATATTTCGTTCCATGATATCCATCATTCTGTATGCGAGCTTCTTTTTCCCCATAGAAAACATAAACTGCCTCAGATATTCCTGATATGTCAGCCCTTTCTCACAGTTCCTGGCTTTTGATGTATTTCGAAAAGACTCAGACAGATTTCCTGTATCCGTCGTCCACTCTTTAACACTTTTAATCAGTGCTATTTTATCTCCCTGCAAAAGGGCACGGACATCCTGTATACTCTCTATGTACGCCCACGAGGCAATTATTCCGGTCTGGACTATCTTTATAATTGCAGGATTCCCGGTAAATCCGGCAAGTGATGCCGCAATAGTACCAGCCTGATTCATCTTTGCATGATCCGAAATGATATGAAGAATATTTGCCGCCTCGCGCAAAATCATCAGCCTTATAACAGTCCCTTCCAGGTTCTTGCGATCCGAATCCTCTCCACATAAGAGATATTCTGTTTCATACGCCAGCACATGCTTATCCGCCGGTTTCCGAACATCAGAAAAATATCTGTCCAGATAATTCAGAACCAAAACCCTTTCATACCATTCTGATTTCTGCTCTCCGGAATACGTTCCGGTCCGACATTTTCTGTGCAGCAGACTGTCAGAAAGATTTATCCGCAGACCAGAAATATTCCCCGTATCCGTTACCATTCCGAGCAGCGCATTCTGCCGCAATGCAAGTGCAACATCGAGCGGATTCTCCTGACCAGAAACATTTGCCCCGTCACTGTTCTCTCCCGTCCCCGGCTGTCCGGGTTCATTGTCTGTTTCTCCCGGACTGTTCCCGTCTTTCTCCGCTGCCTCTTTCTCTGCCTGCTCAAGAGCCGTCTGCGCACCCGCCACACAATCCTCCTGGGTAGCGCTCTTTTCTACTTCCACACCCTCAAGATATCTGTTATAAAGCCCTTCTATAGTATCCATCGCAATATTTGCTTCCATATATGCCGCAATCCGCTGCAGAAAAACAATACCCTCTCTGTCCGTCAAAAGTTCATATCCTTTTGGCTCTATTTCTTCCAGTCTTATCGCAAAGAGATCACTATTCCCCTTATCTTTTACTGAAAGATTTTCATCCATTCTCACTTTCAGGGTACCAGTGACATAATCCGCAGAGAATTCTTTTCCCCCATAGGCGCCATCCAGACATAACAGCCCATACTCTTTCCATAATCCCGGCTGATATTCCGCACAAACTGATTCCAGCCCCAGCTCTGTCTTCCTGTCGGCATATGCATAAAGCATCCTTATTCTTGCCGCTTCCAGAAGTGCAAACAGAAAAGAGGCTGTCAGCATCAGACTAAGCGCAGTAAAAACAGTAATATTTCCCCGGAATGTATGGCTCATTTATAGATTTTCCCAGCATTAGCGTTAATTTTCGAAAAAATATTATTTACCAGCGTGGTAAGCTGTGTTTTAAAAACCATGACAAGACCAATTAACACTACAAATATATTTACTATGGGATTTCAAATGCAGTGTTATCAAGGGTTTCAACACGATACACACTGTATATACTGTATGAACTTTAGAACTGAATAACAGAATTTATAGATTTTTGATGAAGTTTAAATCCTTTTTGTTTAATGCCTTTTGTAAGTCCTGATTCTTTTTGGTCAAGCTGCCATTCTCACTTTTGAGTTTTTCAATCTGTTGCTGTAATATCTGCAACTGCTTATCCATTGCCTTATCAAGAATTACTTTTTGAGGTTTGGAATAGGCTTTCCCATCTTGTAAGTCCCTTGCATTTTCCAACGCTTTACTGACTTCCTCATTTTTATAAAAGAACCCTCTGGATAATCCGGTTCGTTTTACCAACTCTCCAACTGTTACCTGAATGTTTTCAGATAACATCTTTGCAATCTCGGCTTTTGCTTTCTCAATCTTTGCTATACTCGTTGCCTTGTTTGTGGCAACCATTCTGTCATACTTAGTCACGATTACCACCCCTTTATCAAGTTTTGTAAGATTTCATCCATGCTCTGCCGGATTTCTTTTGTTTCATCTGCCAACTGGGTATTTGACATCTTACGATAATATTTTACTGATGAAGTATTTGCGTGTCCCAGCAGCTTTGCTATTTTGGCATCATCCACGTGCATATCTGTAAGTTTCTTTCCATATGTATGCCGGAAAATATGAGTCCCAACGCCAAACAGTTCTCCGTTATCATCCCTTAAATCTCTCTCACTGATAATCGCCATGAGCTGGTATTGCACCTTTGTATATGACATAGGGCGGCCGGCATCTTTATCATGAGCAAATACATAGGAACTATCCGGGAAATGCTCTTTAGTGTAGGCTGTAGCCGCATTGATAATAGCAGCCACATCCTCATTGATTGTCTTATGATACGATCTACGGCTTTTTATCTGATATATCTTAATCATCAGCTTACCGTCTTTTTCATATACACAATCCTGCATCAGCGTTAGCGTATCAGAAATTCGTGTACCTAACATTTGATGAAGAACCAACGCCCTTGCCACCTGCACATCCACTTCAACAATTGCACTATTTAATCTGATAAGTTCTGCATCCGAATATGCCTTATACAGTTTTTCCGCTTGTTTTGGAATATCCGATAATAAAAACAGATTGCACAACTCCGTCTTTCCTATCATCCGCCCTACCAAATCCATGACAGATTTTAGATGAAATACATCTGAACGGTAAGACTGCCTATCAACGGCTTCTGTGTTCAGATAAATAATATAACTTTCCACCACTTCCCTATCCACATCTGCAAGAGAATGTACTTCCGCAAAGTTTTCTGCAAGATAGGAGCAAAAACGGTTCACTGCCACAAGCTCTGCACATACCGTACCCACTGCCCTTGTCTGCAATTCCATATAAAATGCATCCTTAACTTCCTGCCTGATACCGTCCTGATGGATTTTTGTGAAATTCAATGTTTCCGTATTTTTGATAGGATTATCTGTCAGCATCAGCCCCAGTTTATCCAATCTCCATACATCCTTTTCCCTTTCCGGTCTGTTGTCTTCCGGTTCGAGAAATTTATATGCCTTACGGAGATAGCGTACATAAACGCTTTCATTCATTTTGTCTTTATTCATGCGTTTGGAAGTCTTTCTGCTTGTCACTGACCTGCCATTTTTCATCAGCCATTTTTTCATTTCTTTTACCAATGTGTCTTCTGACTGCTCTAGCAGACTTTCCATATCTGAAAATCTGTCAGACAAGAACTGACATACCACACCGAACTGTCCTAAATCAGATCTCATGCTAAGGAATGTAATAACCGTTGCCCTATGCATGATAAAATCAAAAAACTCTTTCTGCAGTCCTCTGGTAGGTAGCTTATCAATATGAAAATGATTATTTCTAACCTTGTAAGCAAGTGAACCTTCGGATGTATCCGCTTTTTCATAGTTTGGCAAATCCCCAAGCCTAATTTTCATTTCCATTGCCGCCCCCTTTCCGTACTGCTTTTGCAATACTGTTCTCATTTTTACTGAAATATTTTTCGTTTGCTTTATCAATCTTATCCGGCAAATAATCTACATACTGCTTTGTCATTTCCTCTGACTTATGCCCCAAGAAATCACGGATAGCCTGCAGGGATGTTCCATTATCATACATTGCTGTACTGATGCTGTGCCTGTAATCATGGGGGCGAAAAACATAATCTCCACAATCAATCCCTAATTCCTTACACTTATCCACCATCTGCTTCTTAAATGTTCCACATTTGTATGCACCACCCTTTTCATTCTGGAATACATACGCATCCGAGGCTGTGTGCATTTTCCCTATATACTGTTTCATCATATAGTAAAGTGTGTTAGGTATAGGTATGGTCTTTTCTGCTTTCATTTTATTTTGATACAGCCGTATCCATGTGTCCCCTTTCATTTCATAGTAAGCATTCCCTTTTATGGTACATACTTCATTGATCCTAAGTCCCAGACACCACAAATGCAGATACATGAGCCTTAAATGCTCCGGGAAATGCTGCAGATTCGCAAGCATCTTTTTCACGGTTTCCTCCGGTACTGCTCTGTCATGATGAACAGGAACCACATTCTTTAGATAATATTCCATATTGAACGGAACTTTTTTTATATAGCCCTTAACCACCATATACCGAAAAAACTTATATATATCAGCCACTTTAGCGTTATAGGTAGCCGGCAATATGTCATAGTCAATATGCCTCATATAGGCATCCATATCCTTTGCCGTCAATGAATGTACGGATAATTTTTTAGCATCACAGTATTCCATGAACCCCGACACCCTGTAAAACTGGCTGCGGATATTTCCTATGGCAAGTGAAGTGACACCTATCATATACTGCATAAACCCTTGCAGATACTTACGATTTTCCAAGTCATGCACCTGCATGAACGGGATACGCACCACTGGGTTAGCCGGATTCATTCGGTCACTTTGCAGATTAAAACGCTCCATGTACCACACATTTGCATCCCAATTTGTTTTTCTTGCCCTTAAAAACAGGAACTTCCTTATGTTATCCACAATCTGGATATAAATATCAGCCTTATCAACCTCTAATCCATCCAATACCTCACAAAAGTCTTCAATATCCTTTTCTTCCAGCCGTTCCAAATCCTCTATGTCCTGATCAACGCAGAACTGATACAGGAGCTTTAGCGGAACTATGAACCGTTCCCTTCTCTGTTTCCAATCTTTTTCATTCTCTAAAATATAATTAAGCATATGAAATATCTGATACTTAACCTGTCCTTTTGCCGGTAAGGAAAAATCAAACAGCAGCTCTCTCTTATCTCTTATATAGTAAAACGTCATTGCCATTTCATAATCCGGATGGTACAAAAGGAATATCTTGCCGCCGTTATAAGCCAACTTTCTTTCCTTAAATGTCGCTTTTTCGCATTCACGCCTGATGGCGGCCAATTTCATATTGTCAAGCACTTTTACCATTTCCATTATCTTTGTTTCCGGCACATAGGCTTTGAGGTAATCTTCATATTTTTCCCTGACCTCATAAGTTATCTGGTCTGTACTTGTAATCCCATGTGATAAAAGGTAAGTTTCCGCTTTTCTGATGTTGCAGTCCTGCTTTCTTCCATCCTCTAACTCTTTTAAAAATTCCTCATGCAATGGTGCATAATGGGAAAACTCAATCACTTCCAAAGACGTTCCATACAATTTTTTCTGTGTAGCAGAAAAGTTCTGCTTCAGATTGATATAAGCCCTGAAATCCTGTTTGACTTCATCCGTAATATCCTCTACGGAATAAATGCCCTGCTGTAAGAGGAACTCCCTGACAACTGCCCTTTGCCTGCCCTGCACATTGCTACACGCATTCAGCTGTTCATCCAGCTCTGCTATCCGGGCAGCCATATCAAACTGCAATATGCGTAACGCAACCATCAGCAACACCCCCTTATATCAATTTATCTACCATAAATAATGCCTTATTCTGACTGTAATACTCATCTGTTGCCTGACTAAGCTCATCTGCATCTAAATTCAGATAACTCTCCGTTGTACTGATATGCTTATGCCCCAGTGCTTTAGAAATCAAAGGCAGGTCCCAGCCGCTTTTACGTCTTTCATTTGCGAAATAATGTCTAAGCATATGGGGCGTAGCCTTGATTCCGGTCTTATCTTCCAAACGGTTTAACATTGCATAGACCGTATTCACATTTTCCGGTTCCCCAATATTTTCTCCGGTCAGATTGATAAACAGATAATCGCCATCTTTTAAAAGTTTCCTGTTTTCTGCCAGATAGTACATCAGGATGTCAAATGTATCCTGACTTATCTTAGCCCTTCGGTACTCTGCATTTTTGGCTCTTGCAAAATTATCATTATCCTCACGGTACATAACCCTGATGGTTCGCTTGTTGTAATCAATATCCTGCGTATATCTGATGCCAAGAATTTCCCCAATGCGGAAACCTGTTTCAGATAACAGCAAAAGCATCAGCTGGTCACGGCAGTTCACACACGCTTCAAGCAGCGTAATGATGCTGTCCTTTTCAATGGTACGCCCGATATGCTCATCCTCTTTAAAATATCCCTTAAAGGTGCGGCAAGTGACAGAGAATCTGACACCTACATTATTTGAAAAGGATACCACTCTGGAAGATAATACTTTCAAATCATGGAACTGCTCATATTCCAGTTCCAAAAACGTGAACCATCCGAACACATCCCTGAGATAAGTATTGCAAGTGAAATTACTCGGCTGTTTCCTTTCTTTTTCCCCATTGTGATTGCCATTCTTTAACCAATACAGAAATTCTGTAAAGTGTGTATGCTGCTCACTGTAAGCAAGTTCCGATACCTCCCCAAGCATCACGCCCTTGTCTTCCAGATAACTCATATAATACGAAATGGAAAAAGCTGTCCGCTTTACTGTATTGGGAGATTTTCTTGCCTTAGTCATATGCGTAAGATATTTGGTAGGGAGTGGCATGATTGACATATCTTCCATACAGCGGATAAAGAAGTAAATTACTGAACCATCCTGTATCTTCTCAACTGTGTATGGATTCATCTGACCACCTCCAATATTCATTTCCTACACAATACACATTATACACAACTTGATATGATATGTCAATTATTTATTGATATTTTATATCAAGTTACATCAATTTTTTCTTAATCTGAAAATATATCAAATTGACTTTTTACGTCAAAGAGATTATTATAATATCGGAGGAATCTATTATGAACCAGTTATACAATCCACAGGAATTTGCTGCACTGGTCTTACGTGCAGTAGGAAATACAAAGAAAAAGGAATTTGCCAGACTGATTGAAGTAACGCCGGAGCATTTCTCACGGATACTGAACAATAAGCTGGCAAATCCTCCTTCCATAGCAACTATACAAGCCATTGCCAGCCACGCATCTAATGGCGTAACCTATGCACAGCTTTTACAGGCTGCCGGTTATCCGGTTGATGCAAGCGGCTCTTCATCCATTGATGCCCCGAATGCCCTTTCGGATCATGCGAAGAAGCTCATGCAAGGCACAATCCTTACAGCACTTCCCTCTTTAGGCATTCCTTGTACAATGGATCAGGTAAATAAGGACACCGGCTTTCATCTGTCGGTATCCTTTTCAAATGGTGTAGTATCACACTGGCACTTCTATTTCTTATATAATGGAAGTCCTGAACTCATGAGCAGTAAATTAAGCTCTTTGTATTCCAGCCTTATTTTTAAATCCGTATCAGAAACAGAAAAAATCAGTTTCGTTACCACAAGCGAGGAAGAATTTGCCCTGTACTTAGGAAAAATACCGGCAAATCTAAACCTCAACCTCTCGGTAATCCTGATTGAGGAAAACACCCTTAGTGTTAAAAAAGAAACATGGCTGCATTCCACCCCATCCATATCCGATACGGATATTTCCCACTACACATTATCATCCATCCGAATTTAACAGCAAAATTATATAGCGGAGCAAGACACTAAAAACTGCTCCGCTACATCGTTTTTACTGTTAAACAGAATAATGTTCATAATTTTGTTCGTCATATTTGCCACGCACCCCTGACCGCATTCGTTCCATAAACGAATACAGGGAAAAAATCAGCCCATCCGTGTAGGTCTTTGAATGTCATAGGTAATTAGCCTCTCCGTGGTTCTCACCAAGTTGCACTTCTGCAAAAGTATCATTATGCCTATCGTGTATAATCGCAGACAGTCCGTACCAATAGGACTGTTTCAAGTTGCCTAATCTCGCACAAGGCGTAGGTCTTACCTGCTATCACAATAGGGGTAGTAACTGATTTTCCGTGTATTCAGTTTTCAAGCTGCTATGAAGCGGTTTATAACCCCTTCACATATAAGCCGAAAATCCTGCATGGTGTCCGAAACTTTTTCAAAAAATTTTCCTCTAATTTTTTGCATGAAAAAAAGCATACAGATTTATCATCCATATGCCCTGTTTTATCCTCAGTATCCTATTTCTTTATAGTTCTCTGCCCCACCCCTTCCGCTGCCGGACAGCGTAACCGTTTGCCATACCCGATTTTATGGGGGCTACTCCCCCATACCCCTGTGCATTTGCGGAAAAAGTTGTGTTAAAAAACAACACAACTTTTTCCGCAAATCTGATGGTGTTCTCAACCTATCTGCTGTGCCAGAATATCTACCGTGTCCTCCTTCAGTATAAGATGCAATTCCTGAAAATCCTTCAGCCCCTGCAAATAAGCAATTCTTGTCAGCCTTGCACAGTATCCCACAAATATGGATTCCATTTGCAAGAATACCTCTTTATCTATCCCCTCTCCCAACGTATAAAACCCTGCCTCAATATCCCTTAATTTTTCATCCTCCCTCACTGCCTCATTACAATGTTCTACATCCTTTACTAAAATATCCGTCAATAACATAGTTATCTTTTCCCTTTCTTTTTCACTATCAGTATTGTTGCAATACACAATGGTTTCAAATACGCCATACTTTCTTCACAACATTTAAGACCAGCAGCCACATTAAACCGTCCTATGCCGGACATCTCCACTAATGCAGTCTTACCGTAACATAAAACACTTTTCTACTGCCGAAAATCAACCATCATAACTTATCATTTCTCCGGGTATCGTTCCGGGCAATAAAAGATAAGTAAGCTCATGCTTCTGCTTTCCTCATTCTCTCTTTGTTCCCTAAGTTCACAGGATACATAAAAATCCCCCAAGCTGAATGCCCTCATGCTTTCAGCAAACAACTTAATCCGTCCGGCGGAAAAATCAATAACCCCAACGCCAAAATAATCATCATCCCAGCAATCCTCCAAAATGTCATTCAGGCATTCCGTACAAAGAAAGGATGCTGCCTTATCCAGATCCAGCTGTTCATCCTGATAAAAGGTCACTAAACCACTGGCGTATCCACGATTGCTGTTTTCTGTAATCCAACTGGAAAAGCCTTCCCGTCCGCATCTGCTCATTGTACTTGACATACCTCCAGACGCTTCTTCTATCATATTTCCGCAATCATCATAACGGTTAATCCCTATATGGGAAATCTCAAAGCTGTTTAAGCTGATAATCCCCACGTTGTCTTCCCCCTCGTATAACGAGAATAATGTCATTTCTTTTCCATTCCCACACAGCTGACAGTCCTTCGGAAGTGTATCTGATACGTACTGTGGTTTTTCTGTTTCCTCTCTCTGCTTAATCTCTGCTGTACTTCCCTCCTTCTTTTCCGTTGGAGCTGCACAGCCGGATAACAAAACTGTACATAACGCCACTTCCAAAAGCATTCTCCATTGTTTATTTCCCGCAATATACATCTTTGTCCCCCGCCCCCTCTATCCTGTTATTTCCTTTGTTACCAAAATTATATCTACTACAATCTGATAGGTCAATTCAAATATCTGTTTTAACAAGATATTTTATGCAAATGTGTAGGATACAATCATATAAAGCAACCAAAAAGGGGTGTAATATGTTTGAAGAATTATTTTACCAGCGATTAGTACAGCTCCGTACAGAAAAAGGCGTATCTGCAAGGGATATGAGCCTGTCAATCGGTCAGAGTGCCGGTTATATTAACTCCCTTGAAAATCGAAAGGGCTTTCCTTCCATGCAGGTGTTCTTTTATATCTGTGAATATCTGAATGTTACGCCATCTGAATTTTTTGACGAGGGCAACAGCCATCCTGTACAGTACCAAGAAGCCCTAGCGGACTTAAAAGCTCTGGACCATGAGAACTTCCAAAACGTAAAAGCCATCATCAAAAACCTAAAACGATAGCGAAAACAATCAGGATGAGGGAATCATTCTTTATGATATTCTTCATCTTTATTTTTTCATACGGATATAATGTTTCATCCGTAAACTGATAAAACAAAAAATCCAACTTATCAAGTGGAAACGCAACTTGACAAGCCGGATTTTTTATTTTTATGGCTAATCAAGCCCTTTATTAAAAAGGTGCTGCCGGCTGCAATTTATGTTGTGATATATTACCCAAGACCAAACGCAATACATTGTTTACCGTTCCGGTTCTCCCTTTGCCTTATCAGGCGGCTTTGTTTCCGGAGCGTTTGCAGCTTTTTCCTGACCGGTCTTAATCTTTCCTCTCACAGATGCTTTTTCCGTATTTCTCTGCGGCTTTTTCTCTGCCCTTTCATCTGCGGCATCCATAGCAATGTCCTTTGCCTGACGGTAGGTGCTGATGATATTTTCATTAAGCTGTTCCCTGAACTTTTTTGTGATCGGATAACATACATCACGGTACTCCGGATTGCCATACCCATCTGTTAATGTGGTCTTGATGCTCGGCATGGATACAAACAGCTCCCCATCCTTATTTTCCTTAATGGAAATATTATTGACCACAAAACCTCCATCCAGACAGATTCTTGCAAGTGCCTTTGTTGCACTGTCCCCTTCAATCGGTACTGCCGTGATTTCCACCTCTGGAGTATCCCTTCCACTTCCGGTATCAAATTTTACATCCTGACCGGTTCCAAAACTCTCCAAAATTGCACCATACAGCTGCTCCCGGAACTCTTTTGTAACCGGATGGCAATAATCCTGAAAGATAGGGCGTTCATTTTCGTCTACTTTCCGGGTGGGATAGCTCGGCATAGATACAAACAGCTCATTATCCCTGCCCTTAATAATGTTCATGCTCCTTGCCTTGAACACATCTCCAAATGTAACATTCGCTACTCCCATCTTTCCGCTTTCCTGATTTGCATAAGGATTCGTTTTTACTACTACTTCCATCTTTTCCTGCCTTTCTAACAGCTTACACTGTTTCAACATATTTTTTGTAAGAGAATTTACCTCTTACCTATAAGCCGAATAAAAGGCACGGTGTCCAAAAATATTTTTAGTTATCGTTCCCCCATAAACAAATGCCATATAACAGTATCGCCTCACTCTTATGATCATAATATGTACTTCTATCCATCTCTGGCAATCTACATATTATTTCATCTTGTGATAGCATTGTTTTATCCATATAGCATAATTTTACAATCAAATAATATAATTCTCCATTTTTAGGGTACTCCTTCAGTTTTAACAAAGCATCATCCATCATACTAATCAAATATCTCGAATGATACATAGAATATACCTTTTCGCTAAACTCTCTTTTTGTAGGTGAAGGTGAAAACTCATATAAGTACATTAACCCCAAATCAACATCATTACTGCAAAATGAAATCGCTTCATTTTGACACTCTTTGCTTCTTTTGCAAATCGACCAACATATATCTCTATACAGCGATAACAATAATGCCGTCTTTGATTTTAACTCTTTAATATCTATTGATTTATATTTGCACAAATTACATATACTTTGCATTGCTATTGTATTTTTACGCCCCATCTTTCCTCCAACGCTTTCCAATTTGACACAATATCAATGCAGACAAAAGGGTGTACTCTTTGCAGACTACACCCTTACAAAACATTATTAAATAATATCTTATAAGCCTGCACGAAAAGACTTTATGTTTTCACTTTACGTTTTCGAAGTTCGTAAAGTCTGTTTATACTTCATCAAACACATACATCTTTTGAAGTATATTATCACATTCTTGTAACACCAAATTCAATAGATGATTTTTCCAGTATTCTTCATCTGAAAATTTTTGATTGAACAAACGTAAACTCTTCTTAAATGCACAATCATAGGAACAATTTGAAAAAATCTGTGTTAATTCTGACTGTAGGCAATCATAGGAAAGTTGTTTTGCTACTTTACCCAATATATAATTCCAATTATAAGAAACAAGATTTCTGAATGTACTTGTAAACGTTTCCTTTAATTTCTCTAATTCCGTCTCTTCAATTCCAGCTGTATCCAAATATTTATAGGATATTTCAATGTCATGTAACATATCATCCTTTGGAATCATTTTTCTAATCCAACTTTCAATCATATTTTTCAAATACAGCTTAAATGAACCATATACTGCTGCTCGTGTTTCATGCCCCTCTCCCCAACTTAACTTATTATAGAAACAATATACCGAGTTCCAATGATATACAATATCATTTCTATCATATTGCGTATATTGATTTTTCTGCTGCATATTACAGGTAACTAAAGCATTACTTATCGTTGTACTTAATGCTGACGCACTAGAACTGATGTTAAGTGGCTTATTTTTCAAATCCGTACTATATAACCACATTCTATCATTATTCCCAACATATTTTTTGTCAATTTCTTTCATTATATCAAACAATATAAAAAATACCTTAGAAGAATCCAACTCTCCATTTGTAAACACTTTTCTCATATCTTTAGACATATCCGGAGCCGTACAGAGATACTGTATTGGTAAACCACCGCAAATAGTATATTCATCAGCTCTTTTTTCTTTATTACATTCTAACTGCTCTTCTCTGAATTTTTCAAAAGCACTCTGCAAATATTTTGGATAACTTGCCTCATCAATTTCATTTTTACCTGTATCTTTACGCCATTGATTCATCAGCTTGTTTCGCAATATCTCATCAGCTTTCGTCCTACATATTACAAATACTTTGTTTTCGTATTTCTTTCTCTTTGACATTAAGAGTGATATGCATTCATCATATGTGGTTGGCAATTCATTTGTAGCACATAAAAACAAAAATGCATCCGTGGGACGTTGAAATACTTTTTCCATTTCATTACTAATATCATCTCTTTCAGTCGATACCTGTGTTACTCCCATTGTATCAATAATATTTATCTTCAACTTTCTTCCAGTATTTCCCAGCTTCTTTTGTTTCACATTTACATCATATGCTTCTATAAACTTACTTGAAGGAGCTGTTACATAATTTACTTCGTCAAATACTAACGAGTATGCACTTTTTTCATCATATATTCCCTTTATAATTTTCCCAATAACACCACTATTTTTTTCTGAAATTTTTCCGCAAGCAATATACGCCTCTATACAGCCATTTTCGCCTTTAATAATATGATTCCAGTCATTTACAAAACTGCCTAAAAGAGAATCAACCAAATCATTGTACCACCTAAATAATGATTCTTTTATACTCTCATCACTATGGAATCGCTTATCAACAATTTCCTCATATACTTCTGACTTTTTAAGTTCTTTATTGATCTTTCTTCTGCTTTTATACTCTGCATCCGCTTCATCACTTAACAATTCGGGGGCATTTATAATACTTTGAGTGATTTTCTCCATCATCTTCACAAAGTCTCTATGAATGCTTTCATCTGTAATTACATATTCATAACAATGATAACTACGATTTGTTGGATTTAGAATATTCTTTACTATCTTTTCATCTATATGGCAATCTTCCAGTTCATCCCTCATTTCATACAGAAAACGTTTCAACTCTTTCTTAATTTCTAACAAGAAAATCAAAAACATTGTTTCTCTATCACTATATGGAATGCAACGTACAATTACATCTTCGCTATCCATCCTACTATTAAGCATCAGTACCAAACGTACCAATGTAGTTTGTGCCACATCCCCCACATTGTATCCAAGCAACATATTACTTGCCGCCTCTAATAACTCCGTCATAATAGTGGATTTTGTACTTTTTGTCGGTCCAAACATTTCCACCGTTGGAGCACTCTCCTGCTTCATAAAAAAGGATCTAACCTCATCAACATTTTTTTTAAAATTTTCAATCAAGTAATTCATTCTTTCCTCCTTAATCGTTCCTTTCGTACAAAAAAGGTGTAGCCAAACAGACTACACCTATATCATCACAAATAATATGTTAGCCTGTACGAGAAGACTTAAATTGTAAGTGCTATTTGTGTTTTCGAAGTTCACAAGCACCATATACTACGTTTACACATACATTGTATTACAAATTATTAAAATGTCAATGGTTTTAGATGATGTTTTATAATTGATTTAACTTTTTCTACTCCCTTTTATTATTCATTTTCCAAAATCTTACGGAGCTTTGCCAGTACCCGGTCACGTTTATTCAGTAACGTGGATTTGGCTGTATCCGTTTTTCTTGCAAGTTCTCTAATGGAAATATCATTCCAGTATAAATCACGTATCATTTCAATTTCATCATCAGAAAGTAATGCAAGTGCTTTGGGAAGTTTATCAAGAAACATCTGCTTAATGACTTCCTCCTCCACATCCACGCCGCTGTCCCTAATCGGAACATCCGTAGAACTGTCCTCTGCTCTTAGGGTAGAAAAAAAGATCAGGCTGTTGTCCTGATCTCTCTCAACTAAATAGCGTTCCCTGCGTTCCATTCTGTGATATTCCTCATAGACCTCTCTAGTCACTGGCACCAACTCCTTCCCCATCTTGATTACATAGTTGTCACGTTTCTTAAATTCTTTACCCATTCTTCTGTCCTCCCAGAAATTTTTATTGTCTGGGAGTGTGGCAAGACATGAAAAAAGCCCCATGCAATTTCTCACATGAGGCTGTCATAATCAGTATGCTTCTCCCAGCATACCAATCTTACCACTTGACAAGTCGGACTTTCAGTACGAAACCCCTCGTACTTTTATCGTAAATCAGTCGGATATTTGTCGGACTTTATGTAATTGTAATTGTTCTAGGCTTTGATTCTGCTGATACAATCAGCCCTTCTTCTTTTAACTGCACCAGATAATTATGTACAGATGATGTGGATTTTAAGCCTGTCATGGTACATAATTCCCTGACCGTAGGAGAAAATCTCTGACTGGTACTGTACGTCTGGATACAATGAAGAATTTCCATTTTTCTGCTTGTCTTACCTTTCATCCGCATATTACCCCCTCTGGAATCAATTTCATTTCATCTGCCACCTCATCAATAAATTTCATCATCTTGGGAAGTGCATCTCCCCATAGAGAAATTCCAAACACATAAACCGCCTCTTTCTTACGGTCATAATATGTGCTTCTCTCAATGGATAACAGCTCCAGCAAATCAGATTCCGTGTACTTAAATTTATCCAAATAACACCTTGATAATATTTCATGGTGCAGTATTCCATTATGAGGAAATTCACGTACTTTCAGCATAGCGTTATCAACAAGCTCTATCATCCATCTTGTTTCAAACAAGCTCTGCACCCTTTCCTCAAACTCCGCTTTTTTCTCCTGCGGTGCAAAGGTTTCAAGATACACCAATGCATCCGAAAGCTGATTACTACAATAACATACCAGATTGTCTTCCAGCTCCTCTGCCCGAATAGCTGTTGACCAACATACATCACGGTATATGGATAATAGCAGCTTTGCCCTCGTATATATATCATCCATTACCAGCTTTTGTACCTGACAAATTCTTTGAATACTGTTAATTGCCTGCGTATTTTTTCTACTCATATATACTCTTCCTTGCTCTTGTTGCTGTTAATATGTAACCGGTGCGGTCTGTAAAGGCAAATACGACAAACCGCACCTATAATGGCAAGTTCCGTCACGCATTGCTACGCTACCATTATCAGCTTTTTACCATCTGGCGGGAGAACGCTGGAACCCCCTCTATGTTAAAACATATTTTCGCCAAATCTGGACTTATACATAATTTCAATCATCCTCTCATCATCTGGTGTATATGGATGATTTGCTCTGTATGCTTTGAACGAATGATACCATTGTACAGCCTTATTTAATAATTCCCGACTTTCTTCTATTTTTTCCCTGATACTTTCCTCTCTGGGGAGTGGTTTCTTAAAATCAGGTTCTCCATAGGTGTATTCCTCGGCTGTCAAATCCCCATCTGCATGACTATCCATAATCTTACAGAGTCTCTTTGCAAGTGGAATTTCCCTCTTTTTATCCTGCAACTTTCCACCACCTCCTACAATCTTTGCAAACTCGGAGAGTGTTTCTATATAGGTTTCATCTTCATTCAGGGAACACTCAAATAATGCTTTATGCTTTACTTTTTCCAGATACTCTTTCTTATCATCCGGCTTCATAGAATGCAGAAAATCAAGCATTCCCTGATTTTCTCTTGACTGTCTTTCCTCTACAAAACACCAATATATGCCCCGCATGGTCTTCACATCCAAATCCGGGTGTTGACACATAAAAATTAGAAACATGAATTTATCCGCTTTTGTCAGCTGATCATCTATATCTGGCAAAAAATCTGTTGGTGCAAAGAAATATCTTTCCAAATCTGCATTATAAGCATCTGTCAATACGCTTACATCCCGCTGTAATACTACAAAATCTGTTCTGGCATTCATTTTGTATTCACTCTCACATAACGCCTCCGATGATACACCATTATGACTTGCCAGCATCAGAAACGCTTTTACAAAAAATTCGATAGTATCCGCATATTCAACTTTAAAGTCTTTGCATCTGATTCTTTTCCCCTCACTGCTTTTTGCCATCTCTACCATTTCTTTTAACAGAGGCAAATCGTCCTCCTCAATCATATATCCCTTTGCCACCGAAAAATCCTCACGCAACAGGAGCATATCAAAATTAAGTGCCTCAGCCACCTCATTTAATAAGTCCGACAACAGATTTTTATTCGAGGATTGACTTTTGGAAAAATAAATTTTAGAATTAGCATATCCCATATCCACTTTGCTCATCTGTGATTACCTCCATTTCTTTGATACCCTTATTCTAAAACAAGTAACGTAATTTTGAAATCCAGTCCATCCCCCAAAAAATCAGCTGTATCTTTTCATAAATATTTTTGAAAGCGTGTACACAACACTACACATCTCAAAATAAACGAAACCAAGCCTTACTCCCCAACCCTACGGCTTAAAGCACTGCGTTATCCTCTGTATTCTTATATCGCAATCATTCATATAACGCATTATTGTTCCCATTTTTCTCTCCTTTCGCTTGACAAAAAGTGAAATATCAATTACTATAAAAGTGCAAACGGTTTTCATATTTCGCAATTATACGCAAAATATTTTCACTTGTCAATAGTGTTTGTTGATAAAAGCGAAAATAATTTTCACTTTTTGGAGGTAAAACATGAAATTTGGTGATAAGATTAAAGCGTTAAGAAAAAGCAAAAACCTTACACAAGAAGCATTAGGACAGATGATAGGTGTTTCCAAACGCACCATTATAAACTACGAAAAAGGGACTTCTTACCCCCAAGACCATGAAATATATGCAAAGCTGGCATCTGCTCTGGAATGTGACGAAAATTATATTAAGACAGAAAATGAAAATTTTATTACCACTGCCTTTACACAATACGGCACACGTGGGGCGGCACAGGCACAGCAGATTTTAGACCAGACAGCTGCCATGTTTGCCGGGGGCGATTTATCGGATGAAGACAAAATGGCATTTCTTCATGAAATCCAGTCTTTGTACTTTGACTCTAAAAGGCGTTCCAAGAAATTTACCCCAAAGAAATACCAGAAAAATGATACCCCATAGCCAGTCTCTATTAAAGGACTATTGATTTTTATAATGTATCAAATCAGACTCTTTAACTGGGGGTATTTTTAAAAATGAGAAAAACCTACATCTATGACGAAGTGGAGCGACTGGTGCGAAAATGTAAAAGCCGCAATCCATTTGATATTTTATCCGCACTGAATGTAGTTGTCATGGAAAGCAATGCATACCAAAAACTCAAAGGATACTGCTTTTCGGCAAACCGTACCATATATGTAGTCATAAATGATTCACTTCATCCATCAGAAAAAAATATGGTGGCTGCCCACGAGCTTGCACATATCGTCTTACACAGAAAGATGCTGCGTCTTGCCCCCATGAAAGACAACATTTTATATGACATGACATCTGAAACTGAATACGAAGCTAACCTCTTTGCAGCCGACCTTTTAATCACGGATGATGTTATCAGCGATATGTCAAAAGATGCGGATATGGACTACTTTAGGATGTGCCAGACACTTTCTATCAGTCCCGATCTTATGAGCTTTAAGCTCTTTAGCCTAATCAAGCGCGGCTATGCTTACCCCATGCCGCCAATAGATATGGATTGTACGTTTCTGGGAAAAGAAAAATAGCGTAGGTGCATAAAACATCTACGCTTCACTCTATCCAAATATGCTATTATTCTGTTGGTTTATGATATACCAAAAGCTCTCCTGCTTCTACCTGCAGATACCAGCACAATTTACATATCAGCCCAACATCCAGCCGCTGAAATTCGTCACGGCAGTAACGATTGAAGTTAGTACGGGGTATATCCAAGTCCTTGCAGATTTGATTTTTGCTTATGCCTTTTTCTTTCAATATATCATTTATCCGTAACGATAATGTACCATATTCCATAAAAATCTCCTTTACATTCCTACCTTGATTTTATATAATGAATGGTAATATAGTAATTCACTATTAAGTCACTCACTATACAGTTAGGTTGAACTAAAGAAAAATGGAATTGAACGAGTTTAAAGACAGATTATTTGATCTGATAAACGATACCGACAATCTACCCATACAGGATATTTCGGTAAAGGACAAAGAAAACCAAATCATCATATATTTAACAGATGGTACTTGTTTTACAGTTACTTGTAAAAAACGTGGCAGATGGTGGCTGATACGGTAAGGCAAGCACAAGCCAATTAAACACTCATGCGGCTTTCAGCGGACACAGTACAATGTATCTTTCATATCTCAATCCTACCAGCTGGTCTCCTGACTGGCTCTTTTTATGTCTGCAGCCCTTTTTACTAAAAGGAAACCCTCCTTCCAGCCGGAACATCCGGTGAAACATAGGAGATGCAACATGGAAGTAAATTTTACACAGATTGGTAAGAGGATTGCCAAAATACGAAAGACACAGCACGTATCCCAGATGGAGCTTACTGAAATGGCAGACTGTACCATAGCAGAGAGATATTTCTTATATAAGATGCCGCAAGCCACAAAAAAATCCTGCGTGATTTTGACTTGGGTAAACATGACAAAGAACATAAGCAAAATTTTTTCATCTGAAACATTCTGTCAATAGGCTATGGATATAACGGTATTCCCATAGTCTATTTCTTATTTTTATGAAAAACTCATAATCAACAACATCTATCTCATGTGAGAAAGGCAGGCACAGTTCATGAAAATATCCGAAGAAAGAGAGGGAAGAACCTACTCTCCAAAGCAGAAAATCAGGAAACGGTATAAAGGAATTGATGCAGATATGCTTGATGCGATCCCTGTTATACCACAGGAAAATGTACATAATTCAGTAAAAAATTACGTGCAGGTGTATATATTGCCAGAGTATCCACAGACAATCCCTGACCAACTTCATCCTATGAGCTTCAGAAAAGTCAATATGAAGATGCGGTTAAACCGTCATGAGAACTGGATATTGCATAACAGAAAACGCCCCACTATTGAGGCGTTTATCTGTTATGCAATATCCTATACTAATTCCCTAATCAGAATGGTACTGATTGCTTCTCGAATTACCCTTCTGATTTGTCTGGCATTGTCAAGTTTATCAACCAGACCCATAATCACATCTCTTATTCCTGATTGCTCAATTACTTCCTTTTCCTCCTCATCCAATGCCTGATACTGCCTGTCATATTCGTTATTCAATATTATTTCAATCGCCGCCTTATCCAGTTTATCAAATTTTATAACGGCATCAAATCTTGAATAAATAGGCTCTCCCAAAGCTGATTTGATTTCTTTTTCCGACATATAATTGGAAGTACAGATAATTATGGAATTTTTCATTTTCACGGTATAATTCTTGTCCTCATAAATCCCTTCATCAAAGAGCTGGTAAAATGCACTGTGAAACACCGGATGAGGCTTATCAAACTCATCAAACAGTACAACATTGGATTCCCGTTCCAATAATTCTTTTGCCAGACTATTTTCATTATGTTTTCCACCAAAAATATAGGAGCTGAATGCCTCACTATGTAACATGGAAAACTGTCTGCGGAACAACACTTCTTCTAAAGTTTCCGCTATATATTTTGCACTTTCCGTCTTCCCTATCCCGGTACTGCCATAAAACAGCAATACACACGGTTTATTATACCGTCCTTTTGCTACATTATATAGGGCTGAAAGGATTTGATTCTGTGCCCTCCCTTGTCCGATTACAGCTTTTGGGAGTCCAGACTTTAACGCCCTTAATTCTTCCATTCCAAGCGTATGATACTCATGCTCCTTTACCGTACATTTAATACTGCTGTACTGCATCATCCGTTTTGCAATGCTGTTAGGCGGATTCTGTAAATACAGATTATCTATCTCATAGCGGAACAATAAATTTACAAAACTCTCAATAAAACTTTCCGAAAAAGAAGAATAATCCTCTGTAAAAGCTATGACCGTTTCATAATGTTCAATTTTCTCCTGTTTCCGGACCCGATTTCCTTCAGCATCAACTTTAAATTCCCTTTGTTTTGCATCATCTTTAATGACCAAATCCACAAGGGGCATATAATCATCCGTATCTGGCAGTATCGTATGAAAACCAGAAAGCCCGCCATAATAAATATTTACATTCATTTACATACACCCGCCAGTATCACATCATATACCTTGATTTCATCCACATTAAGCCTGTCCTCATTTTCAGATGCCAGATCATAACCGCTTATCTCTCGGTCACTGCTGTTCCCAAACTCTGATTCCATAGTAAGGTTTCCCATGTTGACTGTCCCCACTTCTATTGCATGATAATCCATTTTCATTTTTACCAAGTCGGAAATAAAGTAATTATTACGAAAGGCTTTAATATTAAACCGCAATACAGCGGTTTCCCCATCTGCCTCTGCCATAAGCTCATAATATCCCCTGCCGCTATCCAATGCCTCATCCATAAGTGATAAATTCAAATTCAGTCCATCCGCAACCTCAATATGTCCATCCGTCATTTTCAAATACGGTGTCAGCATCTTAAAGAAAGCAAAGGATTTTGGATATGGATACGGTCTGCATTCCGTAAAAATGCGGATATAATCTTTTCCATCCTTTTCTACACAGTCAAGATAATCTGTCAAAATCGTATTTTCAATGGCTTTTGTAATAATCGTATTCCCTTCTCTTGACAAATCAGCATTCCCTTCAATCCCGACCTTAGCGGTAATTAAAGACAAAATGCCAGCCGACTTACTCGCTTCTGCCTCTGCCCCGATTTCCAGCTCTGATGTTTTGGTTACAATATGTTCTTTCTTGTCTGTACTCTTTCCCCCGGCTAAAACATAAATAAAATCCGTTGCAGAACCCTCATCAAAATATGCCACCTTTATCATTTTCTTAACTTTTTGTTTTCTGCCTGCCACTTATAAAAACACCTCTTTTTCCATCTATACTTCTGTCATATTCTATTATTTTCAGCTTTTGGAACGGACTATTACAATTCTTTTACAGCCTTTTGAACCCTTGTACGCAACACATTATCCAGCCTCGGCATTGCATCACACTGAAAATCTATGATTTTCTGCCACTCTGCCAAATCCATGATATTGACACCATCCAAGCGGCAACTTACCCTGCATGATTTTTTTGCATCCATTCTTTCCCATGACAGGGCATCCCCAAATTCATTTTCAATTTCCGCTTTTTCTGCATGGAGCTTATCGAAAATTTTCTCATTGAGTTCCTTTTCTCCATGATTGATATTGAGTTCCACACTGGCATATTTCCTTGTCACAACAAAAGTGAAAGAAATCCCAGATACACCAGAACCGCCGGACAGCCAGTGGTCAGTAGACGGATTTACATTTTGGAACTGCTTAGAAACTGTTAAAAACCGTTCTAACAGCTCTCCCCAATATTTAAGTTTGAGTTCCTCTGCTCCTTTATTGAGTTCTTTTGTGGTCTGCTCCTCCTTTGCTTTATCAGCCATTTTTATGTAATAATCCGCCGCCTCTTTTACAGGAATAATCTGCTCAATATCCAAAAGTAAATCATCCCCATGTTTATAAGGCGTGGCTTTAAAACATTTCACAGAAATATTATGGTTGATCATCCACATTACGGTACTTGTCACTTCCTTACGGAAATTACCGGCAACAAGCATCATTCTCTGGTCTCGATTGTTAAGCTCAATTTCTTCCAAAGACTGACCATCAAAGAAATCCACCAGCTTATCTTCTGCCTTTTCCCCTTTGAAATATTTGTCGAGATATTCCTGATAAATGCCTATGATCTGTGTCTTTGACAGCGTGGAACAATAGGACACATATTTAAGTGCCTGCCATGTTACATCCTTTCCAGTATCATCCAATTTATTTTCTATGATTACCAATGCCCCTGAACGGTCAAGTGCCAGCAAGTCCAGCCTTTCATTTGTACCGGAAAATCCATCAAACTCTTTCTGTATAATTAAAAGTTCTTCATCCAGACAGGACGGTTCTTTTGCTATCCACTCCTGCAGATGTTCACGCTCTTTGAACCCCAGTTCATGAAACGTAGTCCTTACTATTTTCGTCAGCTTATTCTTTTCTTTATCAATAAGAAACATAGTATCCCTCCATTCATCATATTGCCGCCATTGCTTTTTTTGTTTGTATTATCAGTTCCTTTATTTCAGCCTTTCCAATCTGTTCATCCGCATCCTCATCACATAGTAATGCCTTTTCAAAATCAGAAAGTGCCTTATCAAATATCCAAGCATCCTGAAATGCCAAACCTCTATGCAAATAAGTCCGGTAGCTCTTTTCTATATCCACAGCTTTATTCATAATCAAAAATGCCCTGTCCCTTCCGTCCGCTTCTTTTGACATCTGAATAAGTTTTGTTACATCCCCAGTTTCTATGCCGGGTATGGCATTCATTGCAGCATCAACCATTCCATAGTCCATATAATCCACATCATAGGAATTTACTAAGTTCACAATCTCTTTTACAAGGCTTTTTTCTATCTCTTCAGCATTACAAATGCCTTTTTTCACAAGAGATTCCGGACTTTCCCCATCATACAAACCTTCAAACACATTGCATGGCAGAAGAATTTTTCCGTCTTTCTGTCTGTATTTAAACTGATATTCTATAATATCCATACCGCAGCCCTTCAGGTCTGCCTTCTGTATTGTTGGATACATCTGTACATCCCTGCACCATCCCACAACAAACATATTTTTAAGCGATTCTACCACCCATATAACCTGCTTTATCAGTTTTCCACAATAATCTTTCGGAATATCCCCAGACAGGTTGCCCGTCACATAATGGTTATAATAAAGCAGATGCCTCCAATATGAATCCATATCTGCCGGATCGTAAGGAAATTTGCAGATAAAAATTTCATCTTCTGCATTCAGCAATAACTCTGTTCGGCGTGCCTCCGGCAACGCTGTAATACTGTCAAAATATGATTCTAATTCTTTCTGGCACTCCCTATATCCCTTAAACAATCTCATACGTGCATCAAATTTTTTATTATGCTCCTTATAAAGCTGATGCGTATATTCATGAAAAACAACGGACATGACCGCCTTTTTTGACACTTTATCCGTATTAAGCAAATTACTGATAATAATATGGTTATGCCAAAACTGATACTCCCCATACCGGGAAGTCATATTCTCTTCTGACCATGAAATAGTCGGTATCGCATACCCCTCATTTTTTCCATACAATTCTATTACTTCTGTAAGCATTTGCGACAACGCAATATCTTCCATGTCTGCCTCCTCATATTCCCATACCTGCCGTTTATATATCAGCCTCAATATCATTGCAGAAAATCATCCAACACGTGCTGGCTTTTTGTTCATGACGGCTGCCTTTCTATATTTTTTCTCTTTTTCCAACAAGTATAGACTTCATGGCAAACGGCAAGTTCCAAGACTCCAGAAACCGGTTTCCCATTGAGTTCTTTCTCTTCCATATGGATTTTATGCTGTATGATTGCATTCCCACTTACCTCTTTAATAATCTTGCTTTTGTCTACGGATTTAAAATATGATTCATAGGAAATCAATTCATCCATATCCTCAAAAACAAATACAGGAACATCTAACCCGCTTCTATCATGGCATACATTCCTTCCCTCTGAAAACAGATTCAACAGCTTGCCGTCCATATCCGATTTTATAAAATAAAAATACCGATAATCCGTAATTCCTATCGCTTTATGTTGCGGCTTCGGGAGAATGCAACTGCCACAATCCATATACCAAAGTTCTGTTTCATACAATGTTGTTCCATAATAATCTAAATGCAGCTCTGTATAGCACATGGTAGGATTGTCATAAAAGAAACGCAGAGTTTCGTACCCTTCCTTGCTTTCCCCGGCACATATCTTAAATTCCGGGTGCATCATGCAATACCGGTATCTGATGCTGTCCCAGTTTGCTTCAGACCAGCCTTTGTAATCATCCAGCAACAATGAATACCGGTCAAACGGTTTCAAATCATATCCAAAGCGTTTTTTCCACAAATATTCCGTAATCTCTATATTTGCCGTTTTTTCACGTGGCGTATTCACGTCTTCTGTCCTTGTATAAATTGCCCCCGCCCTGATGGTCTTTTTAATATTGTGGGACGGACAATAATCTTCTGTCAAATAAAAGGGCGTTTTATTGCTTCTATGTATTACCACTACATCAAGTTCATGTCCCTCTATCTGTAATGTCTTCACTTCCACATCAGGAAGAAAATCCCCGGCAAATGGTTTATCTCTTAGGAACTTAATATAATCAGCTGTTGTTGCCCTATGGTATTTTGTATTTTCAATGCCAACAATCTCCCCATTATCCTCTGCACCATGTATCAAATATGCATCCCTGTCACAGATATTATTTGCCATGCAGATAACATCAATGAGCTTGTCCTCTTTCACATCTGTATAATCTGATTTAAAATCCCAATACGCTCCCTCATACCCCAACGCAAGCAATCTGATGATTTCGTCCTCTAAAGCCACCGCATCCATCTCATTCAACTCCTAACGCCTTAAAAACTGCATCCTCGACACTGTTATAGAAAATCAGATTAAAACATCCTATCAGCTCTGCCGGTACGCTTGCCAGATCAACTGCTGATGCAATCGGCAGCAATACCTTTTTTGCACCGCTATCCAAGCAGACCTGTAAGGTATTTGCCAGCTCGTCCACTTTCATGACCGTACCGCCAATGCTAAAATCTCCAAGCACTACCGCACTGTTTACTACCGGCTTTCCAAGTGCAATAGAGCAAATCGCAACAACGGATGCCAATGATAAATTTTTTGTCATACCTATGCCGTTCATATCCTGTGCATCCAAGATATAGTCTTTTGTAGTCATGCTGATGCTGCCGCTGATTGATCTTGCATTTGCTTTCAGGTAACGGTATGCTGTATCTACCGCCTCTTTTACCTCTCTGTCCGTTCCCAATCCAGTTCTTTCAAATTTGCCATTACCGGCTGGCATTTGCATTTCCAGCTTGTACACCCCAAGCATATTAGACTTGCTGTGTCCTACGGTATATACGTGTCCGGGCTTACTCATTCCCTCTGGTATGAGCTTGCTGCCGCCCTGCTCTGGAACAGGCACATATTCCTCTGAAAAAGTGTCGTTATCTATGTAGGAAAAATTGACATCATAAAATTCCATGCCGCCTATCTTTTTCTGCTGTTCCTTAACCCTCCGTCTCATTTCCAATGCAAAACGCAGAATTTCTTCCACATCCTCACGGTCAAACTCCCCATCCGGGTGGATGAGCTTCACTAAGCCGGATACCGTTTTCTTTACTGCAATCACATCCCTCTGATTCAGGTTATTTCCCAGTCTAAAATAATGGGTATAGGCATCCGCATAAGAAATTTTTCTTAGCTCACGCATAATCTCTGAAAAATAGTCCGTGATAAAACCGTAATCATTGGTAAAGAAGTCCGGTCTGTATTTTGGTATTTCCCATCCCGGTATGTAGCAGTGGATACGGTCAAGAAACGCCGTATCATTCCCCATTGCCTCCGGGAACGGCTCAAACAAATGGGAAGTTTTTAATATTGCATCCACGCTCTGATTGATATTCCCTACAAAGACCATTGAGGCATAGGCATTCTTTTCCTCCTTGCCTCTCGCAAATGAACCGGACGCCATATAATCCTTCATGATCTGAACGCCATCCTGATCCTTAAACCTGATGCCGGCAACCTCATCAAATGCGACACAATCCCACATCCCTACAAGCCCCACCTGCTTTGTACCCATGTTATAAAACAGGTTTGCCACGGTTGTCTGACCGCCGGACACCAAAATACTGTTCGGGCTGATTTCCTTATATACATGGGATTTTCCGGTTCCCCGCGGCCCAAGTTCCACAAGATTGTAATTATTTTCCACAAGCGGAATCAGCCTTGCCAGATGCAGCCATTTTTCACGCTTGCTAAACTGCACCGGCTCCATCCCCACGCTTCTAATGATTACATCTATCCATTCATCATCCGTAAATCTTCCCCTTGCAGTTTTTACCTCATCAAAATCAAGGCTCGGCATCTGAATCGGAGTCAGCTTATGTATCAGGAATGGGGAACGGAACTTATCGGCTTCATCATAATAATATTCCATCTGCACTATGCACCAGATACCGCCACACAAAAGCCTTTCGTAATCCCTGATATAGTTTTCCGCAATCGGCACTTGCTTTATGCCAAGATTTGAAAATTCCGCTTCGTAAATATCCTGCTTGATATTCAGGTGTACGGATATGCGGTCAATGACCGTATATGTTCCTTTTTCACGCAACTTTGCAATGATCTTCTGTGCTTCGTCCGGTCTTACATAGTTTTCAGCCAGAATTTTTTTTACAGTATCCACACCGGCTTCTATTTCATCCTCATCCAGAGAAGAACAGTACATACCAAGCAGATATTCCAGTACATATACCGGAACATTTGCTCCCTCTTTAATCCGTTTGGTCAGGTCTTTGCGTACTATCTTCCCTGCAAAGTTATTCTGTAATTTTTCCAAAAGTTCTGTATCGCCTTCATATTGAAAATCACCCATGCTGACACCACCTTACTCTCTTATCCTCTAAAACCCAAAATCATTGGCAAAGGCTACATCCATAATGACTTCATGACGGAACGCCTCTACATCATTGCTTTCATCATAAGCTACCAGATAATATTTTTTGTTTTTTTCATACTTTTTGTTTTTAAAAGTGAAACGCATACGGAATAGTCGTTTTTGTACATCTTCATCCCTCTTGTCAGCCACATAGATATTTTCATTTGAAATCTTCTCATTATCTTCTGACAGGAAAAACATCTTATACTTCGTTCCCTTAACCACATCACTTACTGGCTCTGACTGAATAAAATCCAGTGTTGTAATCAGGTTCGTAATCTTTTGGATCAGGCTCACAAGCATAATCTGTACAGTACGTGTTTCCACTGCCCCTTTATCCATCTTAATATCAATAACCGGTATGAGCATTTCCTGCGGAGAAGAACCGCCATGTACATAATTCAGCCCTGCATTCCCTCTTGCAGAAAATACACTGGCACTGCATGGGTAAGAAATAACCTTATCATCATCATTTCCAAGTACATACCCCAATCCAAGATTCATGACACCATCATCTGCCACCGGCTCCTTTGATACAATATACCGGCGTTTTTTTAACTTGCCCGGTTCATCTGCCGTGCTTATCTTGTCGCTCTGCTGTACCGGATTCCTCTTGTAAATAAACCCATGATCGGATGTGACAATGAAGCGGTAAGTATTTGCACTTGTGGAAATTCTTTGTATCAGTTCCGCAATTTCATTGACTGCCTTTGTACAGGCATGAAATACTTCATCTTCCATATTTTCTCCGGCATTGTCTATCTGGTCATGATAAATATACACTACCTGCTGTGCCGTAAACACATCACGTAATGCCATGCCTTTTAATCCCTTAATGTCACTGTATTGTATGCAGCGGCTCTCTGGCACATAGGACTGTAACACCGCCTGTCTCGTAACCGTATCTACGGCAAACCTGCCATCCACCAGTTCCCTGAAATCATCTGTAAGCTCTAATGTCTTATGTGGCAGTAATGCCTCCATGCCAAGCCTTGTATAGGACGGCAGGACACCCAGCATGGGCTTGATGGAAAGGGAGTCTTTGCATTTAGGGTTATCCTGCATCCGCTTGTACAGCTCACATCCCACCTCAAACCTCATGCCGTCAGAGATAATCACAACGGTACGCTCCTTGTTAGGACGCACATATTTATTATAAAATTCCCTTTGCAATGGCAGTACAGCCAGTGCATCCGGCTCTTGTAATCCCTCATTCCATTTCGGAAGAAGTTTTCCAAGATATTCATTCGTATAAATATTTTCAACAAGTTCCTTCAGTTCCTCAAAACCGTCTGTATTTTCAATGCGGTCATAATTTGTGTAAAACTCTCTATAACTGTTATCAATCACACAGTCACTTGCCACATATGCATCAATTATTTTCTTAAAGCCGCTTACCGGCTGGTAGTTCGCCTGACTGATAATGAAATACGCCTCCCGGAGCATATCATAGATTGTGCCAAACTTTCTGCCAAAATGCATTCTGGAACGCATTTCACATACTTCACACAGGTTTCTGTTTCCCAGTCTGGCAATCAAATCCTCTGCTGTCAGCCTGCCTACAATCCAGCGGATGATGAGCTTATCAATCTCCGCAAAAGAATCACACTCTATCAGCGTTTCCGGTTCGTATGCAGACAGCACCTCTGCAGCATACAATACCCCGGACACATAGGCAGACAATTCATCATACTTATCCCTGTATAATACGTTGTTCATCAGGTTATCCATAAAAGCTATGATATTGCCAGACTTATAGGACACAAAGCCTTTCCATCCTTTCGGAAGTTCCCTGTCAATATAACGGTCTGCATAAGTCACATACATGGAAATCAAAAACTTTTCCAGTGTCGGAGCTGGGGAAGTAAAACCAAATTGCTGCTCCACATATTTCCAGAATGCATCCAATAAATCATATTTCTTAAACTCTGCAATAAATTTGTTGTCCTCCAAGCTATCATCTGTAAGCAGCACACGGATTACCTCATCAAAAGAACAGGTACGTGTATTGCATATCGCACTCATCAGACCGATCAGTATATTCTCCTCATTGAAATTCTCAATTTCCAAATCATAAAAACGCTTTACCCTCTCTTTATTTGCAAAATATTTAATATGCTTTTCTATGACTGGTTTATATTTTTCCCCGATACCCAGATCAACCGATAATAAGGATGCCCTGTCTGCATAAAACCGTTTGGAGTAAAGCATAGTATCTTCCAAATGGTTTTCAGATACCGGTGGTTTCGGAAATGGTGCATATATCAGGTAATTTGTTGCCGTATCTTCCTTTTCTAAAAAGTATTTCGTATAAAACTGATTCCCTTTTTCCAGCTTATAAACTTTCGCATTTGCAAGCTCCACATGGTCAATATCCTCTGCAAACTCTCCCTTTTCATCATACCAAAAGACAAGTTTTCTGCTGTCCCCTGCAAATTCTGTATTCAGCTTATCTATAATCTGCTTTAAATTTAATTCTGCCAAAGCAAGCCTCACTTTCCACTATGTTTTTCTGTAATTATCTCTGTAATGCCCCCTCTAAAACAGGCAGTGCATCACTATCAATACTATTTATTTTACAGAAATATTCTAAAAATTCTTTTGCAAGGGCTTCATCTTCTGTTCCGGCTTTCACTGCCACAATATCATATAAAATGCTTGCTGCCTGTATGTCAGAAATATACCTATGCAGCCCCTGCCCCCATGCCGTTTTTTCCGGTGCATTTTCATTATGGTAGTAATTCCAGAATAACATCTGTTTTGCCTCATCTAATGACAAACTTATTTTATACTTAGAAGTTGTGGTTACATACCCTTCTTCACGGTTATCCCCCTCATATGCCTCATCAACGAGAAATACGCCAAAGATAAACCGTTCCTTTTCTGCTGCGTATGGTTCTCTTGTGGTTAATACTGCCAGACTGTTTACCTGAACTTTGTTTAATTTCATAGGTTTTTCTTTGTTATCCCCGGTCAGTACAAAGCCGGCAAAAGCCGTCCAATTTCTTAACATCTGGCTTTCGTAACATACAAAACCATCATCCTTTGCATATGCATATGCATCCAGTTCTCTACGCTCTATAATGCCATTATAATACTGGTTACATGGAGATTCTTCACTACAACACCATTTATGCTGTGCCACCTCAATATTATAGTTTATCATCTCATCCGTACAGGCACATTTGTAACCTACACAATCATCACTCTCTCCGCCATTGCAATAATTACATTTAAACGCAATATTCTCTTTTGGATATGATTTCTGTTTTTTTATGTTCTCCCTGTTTACTGCTGTATGTAACTTTGAGAGACGTTCAATCTCAATCTTCTTTTCAGATTCTCTTACCCTTTCTTGTTCCTTTTTTTCCTGAAGCAAGGCAAGTACCTCACACTGCATACCCTCATCATCACAAGATAAAAACTTTTCAAACGCCTCTGGGAATTGAAACTGCTTCTCCCCCACAGAAAACACAATCTTGATATAGGATTCGCTATGTTCCGCTACTGTCCCTAGTCCAAAGGATTTATGCCTTATAGATTGATTTACTAAGTTCATCTACACACACTCCTAAATCTTCGCAAGCACCTGATATTTCTTTCCATCATTTGCAGTCTGCACTTTTTCATAATTTACTTTCACACCATCATCCAAGTCAATTTCAATTCTGGATAATGCCAAATGACCTATCTTTTCATCATATTCCTTACACTCTTTCAACTGCTTATGCAATTTCTCTTTACGCTTAGATGCTGCCGTCACTTCTCTTGCGTTACTGCTGTTGTCAATGGTATCCTGCATACGATTGATTTCACTTTCATAAATGCGTTCCATACGGTGCAAATAATCAATACGCAAATTGCCAATAGTATCTGCATTATATCTGTGCATATAGACAAGAGCTTTAAAACCATTTTGCTTTCCAGAATCAAAGAGCCAATAAATAGGTCTTTTTCCAAGACCACTACTACCATACATATTGCAATGTTCTTTATAAAAATCGTTTAAGAAATAATTTCTAAGTTTTTCCTTTGCAGTATCTCCTTTGCTTGATAATGTATTTCCTAAATATAGCATATTCTCATCATATTCAGCACTTCCAAATACGCTCTTTATCCACTGACAAAATAGTCCAACCAAATCATTAGTAACATATTCATCATCCAATACTGGAATAATATTATCATCATCAGGATTAAAAGTCTGATATAATGTCTTATTCATATCATTACTTGTGCATAAAACGCCTGTCGCATCACTTGAATATCTTCCAAATAAACACCCAATCGCATATGAGATTATATTTTTAACAATTTTTTCATCTTCCAGCCATTCTATACTTAACTCATCAATATTATTTTCTTTATCAAGCTCTTCTTGTAAATTGTATAGATTTATAAAAATCTCATTGATACTAATTTCATGTTCTAGTACATTGAACACAAAATAACACATAGTTTTACATTGGATAATTAAAGCTGA
>OFGA01000244.1_pt1 | contig 51049 bp, 52 predicted proteins | sample 1521471 | NCBI WGS metagenome assembly OFGA01 (sample SAMEA3504086, study PRJEB24116) | mouse gut metagenome | biome: mouse gut; feature: mouse-associated habitat; material: faeces | place: Denmark | collected 2011 | reverse complement strand
ATACATTGAAAAATATGGCTATTAAAAATGTCGATTTTTAATAGCCGTAGTAATATTATACAGATTATGAAAATCAGCGGCAGTATGGCATATCTCAAAAATGGTGAAACGCTTCCGATCAGCCGTTCCCATTTGCAGGAAGTAAAAAAGCAGATAAACAGGTTTTGGGGGGCGCATATATGATGACTTGGTATCAGATACTTTCATTCTTTTTTACAAATGGATTGCGGATATTTTTAGGGCTGTATCTTGTTATAACATTGCAGCAATTAGCTGGAAACAGGAAAAAAGCAAGCGTCATTTCTGTGTGTGCGACAACCTTTATTACCGTGCTGTCCTGTTTCCCCATTCAGCAATTTTATATGACGGGTATAGAAATAATTTTTGTAATACTGATTGCATATTATCTATATGCGGCGCAGCCCAGGGTGAGCCTGTTTCTCATTTTCTTTTATGAAGCAACGGTTGCTTTGTGGGAATTTATTCTATCGGCTGGGTTAGGTGTTATCTTCCATTCAGACCGTTTTCTCAACGTGCAATCATATGAATATATGGCAGCGGTTTGGATTGTCCGGCTTTTTATGCTGGGAATTGCCTTTCTTGCTATGAGATCGCATAAAAGAAATAAAGCGCTATCGTCACAGATAATAGCTGGCATTGCAATAGCTGGTTTGTTGGGGGCAATCCTCTTATCCGGGCAGAATGCCATACCCATAAGTGACGTCCAACTGACAACTTGTGTTACCCATTACCGTACGAAGCGGAATTATTTGCTCTAATGTAAAATTCAATTCTTTTATGATAGTATCATTATCCTTACAGCCAACCAATGCTGCAACTATTTGAGTTATTAAGTTTGTTTCCTCTTTTACCTTTATAGCATCCCTCCTTTCTGCATATTTTTCAACAGCCTCACACATAGCTTTCCGACTTCCTTCTTCCTTAAAATGCTTTGCACCTTTTGCCAATTCAAAATAATAAATATCCTTTGGCTTCTTGCATCCAAAGCCGTTCATCAATCTGTCGTCAGCATCATCACCTTTATAACTGCCATTTACATAGAATTCCGCTTTTTGCCGGATGACCGCCATGCTGCTAAGCCCTGGCAAGCCCCAGCCACTGCTCTACAGTTTCCACTGATACCTGGGACGCTTTTACAATATCTTCTTATTATGAAAGAGCCAGCTTTCCATCACAGCCCGCAAAATGACCAGCGCCCTTTCTGGCACCACTGGGCATTGTCAATCATCCACTTATTATCAATCAGGCGCATCAAATAACGATAATAGAAAATGTCCTGTTCCGCATAAATCCAGAATTTGCTTTTTGTGACCCGTTCTCCGGCAATCAGATGATAATCCGTATAAGTCCCGCCACTTCTAAAGGAAAAATGAACGGGACGCCAGCCGGGACGGGGAGACCAACTCACCCGCCTGGCAAACAACCCATCAATCTCCGCCTGATTGCCGTGGCCTTTTTGTTCCGCATTCCGCTCCCAGCAGTTCATGTCGTCAAAGAATTCCTGCAGCGCATGAATGGGAGCCTGTAATTCGGCATTGTCCAATGAAATTCGATTTTTCATGATTTTATAGGTACGGGCATCTTCATATGCCTTGCGCTCCTTCTCTGTAAACAGCCCTGCCAACCCTTCATCATCATGTTTGTCTGTATCGCTAATATGCAGCTTATCCCTCCAGGAAACCGCCAGCAGTCCTTCAAAGGTAACATGATGGCAGGCGGCTATATAGATATTTTCCAATTTTTTAATCTGTGCAGACTGAGCCAGTCCCTCGTCATCCAGCGCCGTCCGCTGTAAGAACAGATCCTTTAAGGGAAGGTCTTTCAACAGTTCCAGTCCATGTCCGGTAATCTGCCTGCCCCGCATCAGGGCCAGCATATTCAGTTTAGGAACCCGTGCCAAAATGGGAAAACACTGGTCACCAAACGGAACATCGCCCAATGAAACCAGCTGAAGCTTCGGACATTGCCTGACAGCTTCCTCAAGGGTCTCTAAATCCAACGGCGCTTCTACCCGTTTTGTTCCGTTACAGAGGTAGGCACCATCCTGATATTCCAACATATAAGTATTCGGGGCAAATTCCAACATCATATTTTCTCCTCTCATGCGCTTTCCCGCCTCGTTGTCAGGTTCTTTCCGTCTTTTTAGCCAGGCCATGGTAGTACCGCATGAACCGGCATACTTCCTCATATATCCCCCGGATTGCGTCCTGGCGTTTTTGTGCATCTGGAATCTCCTTTGTTTCCAGAAAGAGCTGTGCATTACGGTACATCACCGCCATGGCGTCTCTTGGATCATTGCAGGCTTTCGGGAACTCTTTCAGGCGGTTTTCCATATAATCGGAATTGTGCCTCACACATTCCTCCAGACGCGCATATCCTTCCGTTCCCTTCCCGTTCAGCAGATCCCATACGCCAAACAAATAGTCATCCGCTCTCCAGGGATCCGGTTTTCCCTCCGCATCCAGATTCCACATAGGCCGGCCAGTTCTCGGATCGTTTGGGCCTTTCTGTGTGGCTTCCAGGTAATCCCGGCGCTCTTTTGCAAAGTAGGTCTCCAGGCTGTCGATTTTCTGCCACTCCGGCAGCACACCGTCGGCCAGGAAGGTCAGGATATCATCAAATTTTCTGTTGATGCCCTCCACCATGGCGGCATCTACCGCTTCCATGCCATACTCGATTACACCCCACCCATTAAGCATCTTTTGAAAATATTCCCCCTGGCTGACATCGCCCGGCAAGCTTAGGATTCCGTACTGTATTGCATATATAGGACAGAGGTAACAGGTCATGGCCTCATATCCGCCGCCCCTGAAATAACCGATAAACTGAATCCGGGATACCAGGCCGTTCTTTTCCCGTACAAAAGTTTTAGGGCCTGCTTTTTTCATGCCGTATGCCTTTGCCACAGGAGCAATCTTTGCCTGCAGGTTCTCCTTTAAGCGCAGTTTCAGTTCTTCCCCGCATTCTTTCCACTGTTCGGTTGTTCTTGCGTTTTTATAACTGAAAGCTTTCGGCGGTTTCTGGCCGGGCGGCGTTCCCAGCAGGGTTTTCCAGTCAAAAGTGATGGTTTCTGCCGTATGTTTCTCCAGATATTCCTCCCAGAAACGCCTGGCAGACGCCGTTTTCCTGTGGTAGGCTTCCATGGCTTTCTGCCTGTTACGGAACTCCTCTTCCTTTGCTTTTTCCTCATAATAACCGGACGTCTTCACCGGACGCCCCTGGGAATGAAAATAGTAGGCAACGCCGCTCTGGGTCTTTGCCATCCAATAGTAGTTTGCACTCCACAGGGCAGGCATCATCCGTCCCCGGTCTCCACGGGACAGGCTCTCTTCCAGTACAGCCTTGTTGCTGTTCCACCATGTTTCCCACTCCTTTGGCTCCACTTCCCCTGCCGCAACGCGCAGAAGCATTTGCCGCATCCCGTCCTGAAATCCCATCCTTATTCTCCTTCCCCCTCTATTCTTTCCGGCACTGCATACTGAAAGCCCTGATATAACCATGATCCCACCATTTTGCATGGAATGAAATTCCCAGGATTCTTCCGGCAGTTCTTCCTCCTTTGTCCCCTCTGTCCTTTGCTGTCTGTACGCATCCCACCATCTTCTGCTTTCTTCCGTACAGATTTCCCGCATGAGATCGGATACAGAAACATCCTCCTCTTCGTCATAAGCATTCGGGTAACTGCATCCGAAATTTCTGCTGTCCCTGCTGCACCTGATTCTGGTTCTTCTTTTTCCCAAATAGTCCCATATGTACGATTCCTCCTTATGGCCAACTCTGTGTTGTACCTTATAACGCCCTCCATGGCCATTTTTTCTGCCCGGAGCCAGAGAATAAAATCCCTGCCTGCCTACAACCGGCTCCCTTTCCCTGCTTACTCAACTTTCAGGTCATATTCTTCCGGCGACTTTATATTAATTGTGCAGAATCTGTATTTTTCTTTGTCTTTATATGCCCCTTCACATATAAAACAGCCGTTCACAGTTTTGACAGACTGCCTTCGCACAATTTTTTTCAGTCCGCCAAACATCCCCTTTGCTACTTCATTGTCATAATGCATCGTTGCGATCCCCGTGGGAAAGATTGCCTCTTCCCGGTACACGCCGTTTAAGTCTATATCCACCCGTTCTATATTTTCATCGCAAAGGGAAGTATGCCGGATCCCTCCCTTCTCATGGCCGCTCCATCTGTATTCCTTCCAGGAACAGGCAGTTGTCCCTAAAAATGCAAGGATCTGCTTATTACCCTGATGGGAGCCGAAAAAATTAGTTCCCAGGTCTGGCAGGCTGGCAGCGTCTTTGAAAAAGACAGGGCCTTCATCTGAATATGTGGGCACATAATAAACATCGAACTTATTCTGAAATTCTTCCAGGATAACCTGCAGATCCTCTCGTTTGGCATAAAAACGAAATCTTCGTACCTTCATATGCATCTGTCTCCCTTCCAAATCTTTTATTTTTTACTCCCTTTTCGGAAAAGTGTTCCCAGGGCTAATCTGGGAAAATTTGTTTAATATTTATAAGTTTTCATATTGCTTAGGCAATTTGAGTAACTGCTTTTGATTTTTTGTTTATTGATACTATCCCTATTTTTTACTTTGGTAATATCCGAAACATATTATAGTCCAAATCCCCGGGATAACTGCGTATCCTGCACTCACCTGGCCATGATTTGCAATAACAAACCCACCACCTGCAAATGTAAAAAACAGAAAAATAATTCCCAAAATCAATGCTGCTTTTTTTATCACTCCTATATTCTCTATAAGAACAGCTTTTATTATCAGGTAAACTGTCAGTAACACGAGCGTAAATAATCCTTGTATTAGAATGCCAGTATACCAAGGAGCGGACTGCATAACATATAAATTCGGATATTTTTCAAAATGCCAGTATTTATATAATACTGAGCCAATAAAAACGCCTGCCAGGGAACCCATAATAATATTTAGTATTAATTGTATCTTTTTTTCACAGCCAACCTCCCCGTATAATATATTTTATATTATATAATAATCAACTGCATTTTTACAGGTTCATTTTTAGTGGGTACACAATTCCGAAAAGGGCTGCCACCTCATCCACGCTTTTGGCTCATTCATCAGCATTTTCAGTAAGCGGGATTCCATAAGCCTTTTTCTCCAGGTACTCCCAATGCTCATCACTAACAGGTTCATAAGATGTCCATGCCACTTTAAGCTGGTTTTCAAATATATAAAATTTAACGCGGGTTTTAACTCCGTTACTTGTATCAATAACAGGCTCTGCCACATAGTCAAAAGTGTAAGCCGTGTGTTTCTGCGTCCAGTCCGAAGTATCCCGATAATAAATTACCGCATTTTCCGCAGGTATCTTTATCATCCCAAACAGCTTCTCACTTTCTTCTTTTCCGGGAAGATAGAAATAGCACCGTGTTCCATTTGAGGTGATGTAAAATTCATTTTCTCCTGCCTTCTCCTGAAACAGTACCTCGCCATCACTCAAATCCATCAAGAGCAGATTGCTTTCTTTCAGCCAGCCTTCCACATAGCCATTGTGGTGGGGAGCCGTCCAATGCTCCGCACAGACCCAGGTTTTACCATCTTTCTGTACACTTCCACGCATCGCTTTGCTCCCTACATCGGGATAACGATACAATACCGAACCATTTTCATCCAGGATATGTATATCGTAGCCATAGGTTTTCTCATAATCATCCGCTTTTTCCCACTGCAGATAGCAGGTGCTTCCCTCAATGGGGGATTTTTCATCATAAGCATAGGAATCCCTGCTATAACCGGACGGATATATTACTTCATATTCTGTTGCACCTGCTGTTGGATTACAGCCAGCCAATAATAGAACAACCATTGCTACCCAGCATAAAGAAACAATATGGCGTATCATCTTTATTTTCATATCTGCCCCGTTCTCCTTTCCACGCCGCCTATCACGTACCCCACCGCCACATATAGCAGGACATAGGCTCCTGCCATGCAGCACCGTCCGTTTCAGCCCCAAAACATTAAATGATAAATTGCGGAAACGAGGTCTATGCCCCCAAAGAGCAGCACAAGGATGAAAAATATGTTTTCCCTACCCAGGAGGCCCATATATGGCATTCCTTTTCTAAAAGTCCTTATTTTCTCCGCCATACACCAAACAGGCTTTTCTTGTAATGTTTCAGTGCTTCCATTGCCGGCCCGTAATTTCCTGCCGCTTTCAGATACTCAACGCCTTTTTCAATGTCCTCCCGTACACCGATCCCCTCGGCGTACATCATTCCCAGCCCATAACTTTTATAAGGCGAATTTTTGCTTTTCTCTAAAAATGATTTTCCCCTCACCGGGTCCTGATGGCAGCCATATCCCAATAGATAGCAGATCCCCAGAAGATCATACTGGACATATTCCGTTTCCTCATCCTTCTCCAGCCATTGGACGGCTGACTAACAGGTCTGCCATATACCGGTAAATCTCCCGGATGGGAATGGGGAGTTTTACATGGAGCCGCTTCTCTGCCGCAGAGATTTCATCCTCCGAATAGCAATTCCATTTTTTCATGCCGTCCATAAGCTTCGGGCTGATGAACTGTCTAAGTATCTTTAGTTCCTTTTCGATTGCGTACATAATTTCACCTTTAAAACAGGCCCGCCGCCTGCCCCAATCCACTACGGTTAATGGCGTCATCCCAAATTGAACTGCCAGTTTTTTGTTGTATCGTATTCTACCACAATTCACAGTATATTTCCAGTTAGCATGTCCATCCCCAGTTTATAAGTTTAACCTGAAGTTCATATTTGTATAGTTGAGATTATTCGTTTAAACGGATATAATAAACATAGCATGATTTAGGATGCCAGAAATGTTTGAATATACGGAGGCACAAGAAGCAGTAGAACTTAGATCTGCAAAATGGGCACAAAGATTTTGCAAAGAAAACAGGATTGATGGTGCTGATGGCAGATACAAGATCTATAAGGAACAGGGCAGGACTGATTTATGAAAACTATTTTAATAATTGACGATGATACACATATTGGAAATATGCTTGAAGAAGCACTTTCAAAAGATGGCTACAGAGTTTCCCGTGCATATTCGGGAACAGAAGCATTACTTGTGCTGTCGGGTATCCGCCCTGACCTTATCTTACTTGATTTGATGTTGCCTGGGCTAAGCGGTGAAGATGTCCTTCCAAGGTTAAAAGGGATACCCGTCATTGTAGTAAGTGCGAAAGTCGATATTGACAATAAAGTGGATTTATTGCTTAGCGGTGCAGTTGATTATGTGACAAAACCTTTCAGTACAAAAGAACTGTTAGCCCGGATTGCTGTCCATCTACGGACTGCATCAAATACTCCTGTCAGCCCTGTGGTAAGTTTTGACGATATTATTTTGAATACAGATATCCATACCGTAACAGTAAATGCCGCAGAGGTGAAACTCACAAGGACGGAATATGCCATCCTAAAAATACTGATGCAAAACCAAACGCAGGTTGTTACAAAATCACTTTTATTAGGCCATATCAGCGAGGATACTCCAGACTGTACGGAAAACTCTCTCAAAATGCACATTAGCAATTTACGCAAAAAGCTTCGCGATGTAAGTGGAAAAGATTATATTGACGCTGTTTGGGGTATTGGTTTTAAAATGCGGGCTGAATAATATTTACTATTTCTTTACTGTTTTCTTTACCGATTTCTTTACTATTACCAGTTATAATGCCAGCATCACATAAAGGAGGTTATTTGTTATGGAATATGTTCTCAAAACAAACGCCTTGAGTAAAAACTATAACGATTTCAAAGCGTTAAACAGGCTATCCATGAACATACCCAAAGGAGCTATTTATGGCTTCGTGGGGAGAAACGGTGCTGGCAAAACAACCCTCATCCGCCTTATCTGCGGTCTGCAAGAGCCAACATCTGGCGATTATACGCTGTATGGGAAAAAAAACACAGACAAGGATATTGTAAAATCCCGGAGAAGAATGGGTGCTGTTGTCGAAACTCCCTCGATTTATCTTGATATGACAGCTGTGGATAATTTAAAACTGCAGTATCGCACCTTAGGGCTTCCGTCTTTTGACGGCTTAACGGAAATTCTGAAGTTAGTCGGCCTTGACAATACGGGAAAGAAGAAAGCAAAAAACTTTTCTCTCGGTATGCGCCAAAGATTGGGGATTGCAATTGCACTCATAGGCGACCCTGATTTCTTAGTTTTGGATGAACCTGTAAACGGCCTTGACCCGCAAGGCATTATTGATATTCGGGAATTGATATTAAAACTCAACCGTGAACAACAGATTACAGTTCTGATTTCAAGCCACATTCTTGATGAATTATCTAAACTGGCAACGTATTATGGTTTTATTGACAATGGATATATTGTAAAGGAAATGAGCGCAGACGAATTAGAAGCCGCATGCAAAAAGTGTATCCAAATAGAAGTTAACAACACAAAAGCCCTTGCCCATGTACTTGATGAAATGGGGATTGATTATAAAATAACCACAAGCAAAACTGCCAATATGTATGCAAAAGTAAACATATCTAAACTGGCTGCTGCATTGGCGAAAGAAAACTGCGAAGTGATTTCAATGCAGGAGCGTGGCGAAAGTCTGGAAAGTTATTATGTCAGTCTTTTGGGAGGTGAAATAAATGCGTAAACTATTGTCTGTTAATTTTTCCCGTATTTGGAAAGATAAATTTTTCTGGCTCTGTATGGGAGCAATGCTAATTTATTCAGTTGTATATATGCTGAACGGATGCAGGCAGTCAACCGTTAATATGCCGGAATACAATTACAGTATTGATAAGTATTACTTTAATTTTGCTATCGTGATTGGCGCATTTTCTGCGTTGTTCAGCAGTATGTTTTTAGGGACTGAATATAGTGACGGGACAATCCGGAATAAAATTATTGTCGGCCATACAAGAAAAAGCATTTATTTTGCCAATCTGATTACCTCATTCGCTGCAACATTGCTGATAATGTCCGTTTGGCTGATTGGCGCATTAGTTGCCATTCCGATTCTCGGCGTTTGGGAAATGGGTATCCCTAACCTGCTTTCATATTTGTTCATTGCGGTTATGTTTGAAGCTGCTTTTTCATCGATTTTTACTTTTATCTGTATGCAAAGTACCAATAAAGCCATTACCGTTGTTGTTTCTATGTTATTATTTCTTGGGCTTTTGGTTTTTGCAAGTATCACATATAACGCTCTTGGTGAGCCAGAAATGACAAGCGGTGTTAATATAACCACTAACGGAATAGAAATGTCAGAGCCGGCCCCTAACCCGAACTATGTCAGAGGGGCAAAACGGATGATATATGAATTCATCGTTGACTTCTTGCCTACAGGGCAGGGCTTACAAATGTGGCAGGTAAAAATCGGTAACTCTGCCCGTATGCTCTTATCATCTATTGCAATTACTGTTTTGACAACATTAGGCGGCATATTTGTTTTCAAAAGAAAAGATTTGAAGTAAGGGGTTTTCTATGGAATTATGGTTATGGGCTATTATCGGCATTATGGCTTTGGTTATCATTACTTTGCTTATAAAAATTTATTTCCTGCAAAAGGCCGCAAAGGAAATTGCAAATGCCTTTGCCGACAGGCTCAAAACCGATACCAATATCCTCATTGATATCTCCTGCAATGACAGATACATGCGTAATTTGGCAAATACCATAAATAGAGAATTCCGTAAACTCCGTGTACAACGGCATCGCTTTCAGTATGGTAACCAGGAACTGAAAACCGCCATTGCAAACATATCCCACGATTTAAGGACACCATTGACTGCTGTCTGCGGATATTTGGATTTGCTTGAGCAAGAAGAAAAATCCGAAAATGCTAAACGCTATATTGAAGTAATCCGGAACCGTTCAGAAATGTTAATGCAGTTGACTGAGGAACTGTTTGGATATTCAGTTATCATTTCCAAAGATAGCAATACAGTTAAAGAGACTGTTTCCATAAATGGCATTTTAGAAGAAAGCATAGCATCTTACTATACAGCGCTGAATGAAAGAGGTATCACACCGAAGATACAGATGCCGAAAAATAATGTTATCAGAACGCTTAACCGTTCCTCATTAGCCCGTGTATTCTCTAATATTTTAAACAATGCAATAAAGTATAGTGACGGAGATTTAGATATTACTCTGTCAGATACATGTAATATTACTTTTACGAATACGGCATCTGGATTGAATGAAGTGCAGGTTGGCAAATTGTTTGACCGGTTTTACACAGTGGAAGCTGCGAGAAAATCCACAGGTTTAGGGCTGGCGATTGCAAGAACACTGATTGAGCAAATGAATGGAACTATATCAGCTAAGTATTTTGAGAACAGGCTGTGTATTTCCATCTCATTTCCAGACGCAAAAGCCTAAAAGGGTAATGCCATGGGAATGGTTATCTGGCCCGCACTGCTTAGTTCTGCGCTTCCTTCCACCGGCCCGACAAGATAATAACTATCCTGTATTTCTAATACAACCGCCTGGAATGTGACATTTTCATCTCCGCCTGCTTTTGATTCTCCGCCACCGCTGGACGTTCCGCAAGCGGCGGCTGTCAATATAAGGATTATCGTCTTTTTCAACCAACTAAAAGTTACTGGTTTTCCTGCCAGAGGCAGAACACAGAAACACCCTGCTTTTTATGCTTACAAATACATTTTAGCTGTTTCTTCCGCCAGATGGAACTTTTCCTGGATTTTACTCAAAATAATGCTATCTGCAATTTGTAAATCCTTTAATGCTGATACCATAGCTATTATTCCTTCCTGTCTTCCCTCTTGCCTTCCCTTTTCAATCCCTTTCTCTTCCACACCCTTACTCAAATTACACATAAGCGGCACCTCACTTTCCAAGGCTAAAGTCATTCTAATATGAAAATCTTCTCCAATATCTGGCACTTATCCTGTGAACTGGTCTGCGTAGACAGAAGCACATTCAACAATTTTAATAAGCCTGTGCCTGGCTCTCCCTCTTTCCCAAGGCAAACCATAACAGCCGCCATCAAATCATAATCCGCTTTCCGTTCCTTTACACTGCCCACTAAAATTTCCGGCAGATAGGGAAAAGAGGCTGGGAAAATATTTCCCCACCTCTTTCTAAACCGCCCGCTGTTATTTGATTTTCCCTTCCAGCACTTCTATTGCTTTTTCCACCTGGTTATCCTTCCCCTCATTTTCGCTGGCCTCATAGTCATATTCCAGTTCCATATCCGGTTCAATACCGACTCCATGGATATTCCTTCCGGAAGGCGTAAAATATGCGCTGATGGTCAGCTTCAGGGCCGTGCCATCCTCCAGCCGGTGTATCTGCTGGACAATCCCTTTCCCATAGGTGGTGGTACCAATTAATGTACCTTTGTTGTAATCCTGAATCGCACCTGCCAGTATTTCCGACGCGCTGGCAGAATATTCATTTACCAATACCACCAGGGGAACCTCCAGCTCCCAGTCATCGTCACCGGAATACTCTTTGCGGTTCCCGTTCTTATCCTCCGTATAAACAATCAGGCCTTTGGGCAGGATCCTCCTGGCTACCTCCACTACCGCAGCAAGGTCTCCCCCGGGATTGCTCCTCAGGTCAAGGATCATGCCCTTCATGCCATATTCCTTCAGCTCCGCTATGGCCTCCGCATATTGGTCCACAGTGATGCTGTCAAACTCCCGGATACGGAGATAGCCAATCTGGTCGGTATCTTCCAGGATACCGCTGTCCACCGTGGCGGTTTCAATCTTTTTGCTCCTGGTAATATCCACAGAAAGGAAGTCGCTCTCCCCTTCCCTGAAAATCGTCAGGTTAACTGCGGTCCCTTCCCTGCCCTTGACCCGTGCGACTACCTGGGTCAGGCTCATTCCCTGGGTGGATTCCCCGTCCACTTCATAGATGATGTCCCCTTCCCTCAGCCCAGCCAGGGCAGCAGGTGACTGGTCCATTACACCGTTGATCATCGCCAGGTCACGCTGCTTATTCATGGAAATGTAAGCGCCAATCCCATAGGAAATCCCCTGGTTGCTGTTAACCGCCTCTTCCAGCTCCTCCACTGTAAAGTACTCTGAGTAGGGATCATCCAAAGCTGCCATCATTCCCTTATAAACGCCCTCCTGCAGCCCTTCTACCGTCACCTTGTCGTCATAAAAGTAGTAGGTCCCAATGGCGTCTTCTATGGTCTTCATTTTCGAAAGGGTTTCCCCATTCACAATGCTGTCCCCTGCTACCGTCCCGGCATCTGTCCTTTGGACACTAAAAAGCCGGTACGCCATTCTTCCAGCGTAGATACCGGTAAAGAGCAGCGACATAATAAGCCCTCCCGCTATCAGCCCACCCCAGAAATCCTTCGATAGCTTATTCCTTTTCTTTTCTTCCTTCATCTGCGGTCTGACATCCACTAAAAACCCACTCCTATCTGATTTACATTTACTTTGTCCCCCATGCTGCTTTCCGGCAGCCAGACAGGGCACTTTACCCTCCCAGGTAATTTCTGGGGTTCACGTATTGCCCATTCAGCCGTACGCCAAAATGCAGGTGGTTCCCTGTGGAACGCCCGGTGCTCCCCACTGCGGCAATTTTTTCTCCTTTGGATACTTCCTTTCCCTTTGATACATACAGGGCCGAAGCGTGCATATATATGGTGTACAGGCCGCCTCCATGGTCAATCATAATATAGTTGCCCATGCTGCTGCTGTAATCCGCCGCCACCACTTTCCCATTGTAAGCCGCCAGGATCGGGCTCCCTCCAGGTGCCGCCATATCCAGCCCGTTGTGAAATTTTTCCACCTTCAAGGTAGGATGCATCCTGTTTCCGTATTCATCTGAAATCCTTGTATAAGAAGGCGCCGGCCAGGCAAAGACACCTCCATCATATTTAGGCCTTTGTTCCTCCGCAAGCTTTTTCTTTTCTTCTGCAACTGCCGCTTCCAGGGCGGCAATAATTTCATTTCTGGCAGCAATATCCGCTTCATATTCCCTGATGGCCGCTTCCTGCCCCTGAATATCTGCAGACAGCTTGTTCATTTCCTGCTGCTTTTCCTTCAGCATCTCATTCAGGGAAGCCTCTTCCTGCTCCACCGCCGCCTTCGCTTCATTTAAAACATCCCGCTCTTCCTCCAGCCCTTCCCTGCACAGCCCTACATATTCTGTATACGCCACATATTCATCCAGCATCCTGCGGTCATAGGCAGAGAGCATTTCTATATAATCTGCTTTGTTCAGCACATCCCCAAAGCTTTCCGCGGAAAAAATAAGCTCAATGTAGAGCATTTCCCCCTTTTCATAAAGGAATTTAATCCGGGTTCTCATTGCGTCATACTGTGCCTGCTGCACCCTGACGGCTTCCTCAAGCTCTGCTGTTTTTTCCACAATCTCCTGTTCCTTGTCCGAAATCAAGGTTTTCAGCTCTTCTATCTTCTTTTGTATCGCTGTAAGCTTTGCGTCTAGCTGGGTCACATAGCTTGCCAGGTCGGCCTTGGATGCTTCCAGTTCCTTCTTTAATGCCTTAATATCCGTCAGCCCGCTCTGCAGGTTTTTTTTCTCCTGTTGAGTTTTGCTAATCTCCGCTTCCTTTTTTTTGATACTGTCATTAGTCAGTTCGCCTGCGTATACAGCCCCTCCATATTGATGCCCACCCCCCAGCACCAATGCAAGGAACAGCAGCACGCACAGTACTTTTTTCCATCGTCCCATGTTTACCTCAATTACACTCTCAGATGTTTTCTTACGGTTGTGATGCTGCCCAGGAAGCCAATACCCACTCCCATAATGATGGATATAGGCAGCAGAGTACGGAATATTTCCTCTACCGGCAGGAAAGATAGAAGCCTTGCCAGAACGGAAAATTTTACCATAATATATTCAATCACCTTGTTGTACAGAACATAGATAATTCCCACCGGTATCAATGCCCCGATCACCCCTATGAGCATCCCTTCAATTACAAAAGGGGAACGGACAAAGAAATCTGTAGCGCCAATGTACTTCATAATGGAAATTTCCTCTTTCCTCACTGAAATACCGATAGTTACCGTATTGCTGATGAGGAAAATGGACACTGCAAACAATATTGCGATGATCCCCACAGAAATATAGGCAATCAGCGCATTCACCCCGGTAAGGGTAGACGCCGTGATCTCCGACCGGTTTACATCCCGGACTCCCGTTACCCCCTCCAGGTAAGTTACCAGCGCTGGCTGCATGGAAACATCGTTTAAATAAACTTCATAGTGGGAGGAATTTTCCAGGGGATTATCCGGGAAACCGTCCGCATAACCTTTCAGGTAGTCTTCCTTAAAGCCTTCCCATGCTTCATCCGCAGAGACAAAGACCACCTTGGACACTTCCGTCCGCTTTTCGATCATCTGCCCGATTTCCTGTATCCTCTCATCCGCCAGCCCCTCTTCAAACATTACAGTAATAGAAACCCCCTCCTGGGCAGTCTTGACAATGTGCTGGAAGTTCTCAATGATTGCGAAAAAGAGGCCAAACAAAAACAAGCACGCCCCAATAGTTGCAATGGAAGCAAGGGAAAACCATTTATTTCTGAATATGTTGATAAAGCCCTGTTTGATGGTATAAAAAAATGTACTAATCCTCATCGATATAACCACCCTTTTCCTCGTCGCTTACAATGACGCCTTTCTTCATGGTGACCACCCTCTTCTGCATGGCATTGACAATTTCACGGTTATGGGTTACCACAAGCACTGTTGTGCCGTTTTCATTGATCTGCTCCAGCAGCTTCATAATTTCCCATGAATTTTTCGGGTCCAGATTACCTGTAGGCTCATCTGCAAGCAATATGGCGGGGCGGTTCACCAGTGCCCTGGCAATTGCCACCCTTTGCTGCTCCCCTCCTGACAACTGCCTCGGTTTGGCTTTGTATTTTCCTGCAAGCCCTACAGTGGCCAGGATACTTGGCACATTCCTTTTAATGTCCTTATTGGGCACCTGTACGATCCTCTGGGCAAAAGCCACGTTTTCGTACACATTCCGGTCCTTAAGGAGACGGAAGTCCTGGAAAACAATGCCCAGGTTCCTTCTGAATTTGGGTATCTTCCCGTGCCGGATCCTTACCAGGTCATACCCCATCACATTGATATCGCCGGAGGTAGGCACCAGCTCCCGCAAAAGCAGCTTGATCATCGTGGATTTCCCGGAACCGCTGTCCCCCACTATAAATACAAATTCCCCCTTGTTTATATGCAGTTCAACTCCGTTCAGCGCCGGTGCGCCTGTGGCATATGCCTTACTCACATTTGACAGGGTAATGATCTCATCCCTGTCAGCAATCTGTCTTCTTCTCTTTCTGCCTTTTACCAATTTTACACCACCTGTATCTTTCTTCCCGCAGGCCGCCCGTAGACCTCTGGGGGAATCTATTGAGAATTATCATTAAAAACCAGAGAGCCTCCCGTCAATACTCAAAGCCCTCCATATAGTTCATATATTTCACTACCATAAGCGCAATCCTGAAAGTAATGGCATCCTCAAAAACGCGCAAATCCAGCCCAGTGCTTTTTTGCAGTTTATCCAACCGGTATACCAGCGTATTCCTGTGAATGAACAACTGCCTGGAGGTTTCGGACACATTCAGGCTGTTTTCAAAAAATTTATTAATAGTGGAAAGGGTTTCTTCATCAAATTCATCAGGGCTCCTGCCCCCGAAAATTTCCCTGATAAACATTTTGCAAAGAGGGATGGGAAGCTGGTAAATCAGCCTGCCAATGCCCAATTCACTATAGGCAATAATATCCCTGTCATCAAAGAAAATCTTCCCCACATCCATGGCCATTTTCGCTTCTTTGTAGGACCGGCTCACTTCCTTAATTTCCTTCACTACCGTGCCATAGGCAATATGTACGTCCCTTTGCCCTTCCTTTTTTAGGAAAGTTTCGATAGTCCCTGCCATCCGCTCAATTTCCCGGGGATTGTCCCCCTCAGACAAATCCTTTACCACAATCACATTGTTTTCATCCACCGCCGTAATAAAATCTTTGGTATTGCCGCCAAAAAATGTCCTCATCATTTCAAGGACATTACTGTCCCTGCTATTGGCAGTCTCTATCATCATCACTGTCCGCTTTACATCCGCCTGGATATGGAGCTTCTTGGCTCGGCTGTAAATATCAATCAAAAGCAGATTGTCCAGCAGAAGGTTTTTGATAAAATTATCTTTGTCAAAGCGCTCTTTATAAGCGGTGAGCAGGTTCTGGACCTGAAACGCCGCCATCTTCCCCACCATGTAGACATCTTCCCCTGTCCCGGCAGCAATTAAAATGTATTCCAATTGCTGTTCATCCAGTATTTTAAAATACTGGCATCCATGTATTTCCTGGGAATCAGCAGGGGACTTCGCAAACGCCACCGCTTCCGGCCCACACCCGGACATACTGGCCGTTGTGGAGGCTGCTTCCTTACCATCCGTATCCATGATACAAAAATCTACCCTTGCAATCACTTTAAGCCCGTCAATCGTGTTCTGCAGTATCTGATTTGAAATCATTGGCCTTCTCCTTCCGATGATTCTATTATGCAAATTGAACAACAGTTCTCATGTATAAATCTGCTTCCCCAAAAACTCTTTTTTCATTTTAATATAATTGTACAAAAAAATCTACCTGTATTTCTTATTTTTTTGTGAAATATGAATGTCTTTTGCCTTTTTTTTCCAATTTCAGGCACTGGGCAACCTTCACAAAAAACAGAAGCAAAAAAGGAAATCATAGGTTTTACTTTACGCCCAATTTATGGTACACTGAACATAGAAATAATCGCTAAAGGAGGCATGGACTCCTGTACAGCGGAAAGGAGGGGCAAATGAATATTCCCGAATTATCAACCGCACTGGCAAACGTACAGCTTACCAACCAGGTGGGGATTGCCGTACTTGATAAAGCAATGGAAAGCTCAGAAGCAGTGGGTGCCAGCTTAATCAACATGATGGACCGCTCTATGGAGTTATCTGTTAACCCCAATGTTGGAAGCAATATTGATATGCTTGTTTAACCATATTCAATAAAGAACAATGCCAAAGGCAGCGGCAAGCTTTACAAGCAGGAATGAGAAAACGCCTGTCATCAGACTGACACAGAGGATAAGGGCCAGTACCAGCGGTACTGTCAGCATCTTATCCTTTTTCTCTTTCCTCTGTTTCCAGATTTGGGATAAAATACTGCTGCGTCCCTGGTGGCCGCTGATCCAGACCAAAACAGCCCAGGCCAAGGGCAAAGTCACCGCCGCCAGTATCAGGTATACCCCAATGCCGTAAATAAGGAAATTGCTGGTCACCAGCGCTGCCTGCCCGCTGTATGCATCGGGGTCCGCCCTAAGTGCCATGTACATGAGCAGCACATTACTGCCATTCACCAGCCCATGATAAAGGATCGAGGCCCAAAGGCTCCCCGCTGCCTCCATCAGCAGCACAGAGAAAATCCCCATCACCAGCGCATAGGCCGCCTGGTTAAAGTTCATATGCACCAAGGCAAAAATAAGGGATGAGAGCAGCATTGCCCGAAAAGCACTGCCGGATTTCCTGTAGGAGTGGTAATACGCCCCCCTGCATGCCACCTCCTCAAATATGGGCGCAATGATGCCTGTAGACAAAAACAGGATACCGAAAGACATCTGCCCTGCCTGCTGCCCCTCCAGCATTGCCGCAACTTCGTTTTCCACCCAGATTTGGGAAATCAGGTTAAACAAAGTCAAAGCCGGTACTGTCAGGAAGGTAAACAGCACTGTCATCAGAAGGGACTTTATCCGTATTTTCCGGAAGCCCAGAAACGCGGGCAGCTTTTCCCCACATGCCACCGCTGCTGCCAATACCGGCAGCGTAATAACCAGCTCCACTGCCAGATTGCTTACAAACAGGTTGCCCATAAGGCCAGGCGCAAACCGGGACAGCCCCAGGATCAGGACAATATAACATAACATGGTAACCAAAAACACCCTGTTCGCTTTCTTACTGTTCATTCTTACAACCATCCTTAAATTTTTCTGATGCCATCAGGCTCTATTGCAACCAGGCGCTTTTTATACAGGCTGCCTACCGCCCTCTTAAATTCATTTTTGCTCATGCCGGTTTTTTCCCTGATCAGCTCCGGATCCGCTTTATCGTTAAAGGGAAGCCTGCCGCCCTCCTTCTCCAGCATCTCCAGCAAACTGTCTGCATCCATCCCCATCTGGATATACGCTTTTTCCCGCAGGCTTAAAGTCAGCTTGCCGTCCTCAAGCACCTCCGCCACCCGGGCAGCAACCCGGTCCCCCGGCTCCAGCCCCTGGACAGGCTCTTTTCTGGGAATCAGCGCGCAATAGCAGTCGTCCACAGCAATAAATACCCCGAAACGGTCACTGATTTCATAGACCCTTCCCTCAACCCGGTCATCCTTTTTATAGGGGCTGTCCGTGCGCAGATAATGGTACACCTTCATAGTGGTACAGAGCCTGCCGCTTTTATCCACATACAGTGCCACCAGGCATTCCTCCCCTGGCTGTACCCGCCTTGTCTGCTCTTTAAATGGAAGAAGCAGGTCTTTCTCCAACGCCCACCCCAAAAAAGCGCCTATTTTCCCCGCTTCCTTTACAGTCAGCACCGCCACCTGGCCTACCGAGAGCTCCGTCTGCCTGGTGGTTGCTATCATGCGGTCCTTGGAGTCCCTGTAGATATATACCTCTATGGTATCCCCCACCGCAGCATTTTCCGGCACTTCTTTTCCTGGCAGAAGTACCTTTTCCCCCGGGTCGGCCCCCTCCTCGGGATCCGCCAGATAAATGCCGAAATCCACTTTTTTAACAATGGCCAGTTGCTGCCTTTTTCCCAATTCTATCATAAACTCCTCCATTCCTGCCCAGCCTGCGGACTTGGGCCAAGGTGCAAATTTGCCTGTGAAAATGTGTTTTCACAGCATCCTACCTTCCCACCAGGAGCGGCGCAAACTATCCCTGGTTTATTTCTTTTCCTGGCGTTTTTCCTGAAGCTCCACAATGCAATAGACAGCGCCCTGCCCATCCTTAAGAACCGCCACCTCCCTGCCGCCCTCACAGGCCGTATATGGAATCAGCACATCGCCCAGCATGGCCTGCTTCTTATATTCTGCCCGGAGCTGCGCCACCTTCTGGCCGCCCCCCAGGCTCTCCATGGCAATCCTGACAAACTGGCCATTATTCACATGATGGTTAATATCCAGATGGCAGGGCCTTATAAGCACCGGCTCCCCCTCTTTAAGGCACTCCGGCAGGGGAATCCTCCTGGGGGCATAATCCATGGCAAGCTTTGGCTCCAGGACATACCCTTTGAGCATCTCCTCCGACGGCCTTGCAGGTTTTCCTGTGCCAGTATCAAGAAGGCTCCAAAGGGTATTGGCACAGGCAAGGCAGTTCTCCTTTTCATCCTTCATAATGAAATTCCTGTAACCCACAAATCCCTTAAAGCCATAGGGGGCAGTCCCCACCATAACCCGCTGTCCCAGCTTTGGATAACAGTTTACCACGATCTGCCAGGAAGACATTACCCAAACCCTGCCCAGCCCTTTCAGATATGCTACCCCAAGGCCGATATCCTCCGAATGGAATGTGGAACAGTCCTGAAAATAGTCCAGCAAAGACTCCAGCTTCAGGCATCCAGTTTCATCCAATTCACTGTATCTGATTCTGCTGTCAAAAAAGTACATATTCGCCGCCTTTCAAAATGAATTATAACATATTTTTATAACTTTACAATCATACTTTCACCAGCACTGCCTTTACTCCGGGAAAATATTAGCGAAACCCCGGAATTATCTTCCGAGGCTCTTTCTTTTTGGGGAACCTAACTGTACAGCTTTAGGATCTCTTCTGCCTTTCTTTTCATCTCCTGCCGGAGGCTTTCCGGGCGGATGACCTCAACCCTGCCTCCCTGGCTGAGCAGCCACATAACAATCCCGGTCCCATAGACTTCTGCGCTGATAAAGTACTGGCGGCCTTCCTGCCCCATAACCCTGGCAGTTGGAAGCCTGTCCAATACCGGCTCCGGGTCCTCCCCATAAAACTTCATCTGGATCTTCATCAGATGCCCGGCATACATAAATTGGACCCGCTTGCGGAACTCTCCTTCCTCAAACCTGTCCGCATAGGAAACCCGAAAATTTTCCCCTGTCTCCCTGAAAGCCTTGATACGGTCAATGCGGAAAACAGCCGGGTAATCATACTTATGTACATATCTGCCCTCTTCATTTTTCTCAACAATAAATGCATTCAGGTAAAAGTAATACTCCGAAAAGAGGATTGCCACAGGCTCAACCGTCCGCATGATGGTTTCTTCCATATGCCCTGCCCGGGAATATTTGATCTCAATCAGGCGATGCTCCTTTATATCTGTCCCAATGTGCCAAAGCCTGTCCTGGATATCTGTTTTATGGCGCAGCTCCACATAGTGGAACTGCTCATTTGAAATCAGCTCCTTAACAAGCTTCATGTTCTTTAGCGGGACGCACCCTTCCATCATCTTCCTTAAAATACTGTCAATCTCCTTTTTGGTAAAGGCACGGCTTCCCAGCAAAATCTTGCTCACTGCCAGGATCTCGCTATTGGACATCATAGAGCCCTCCGCCCCAGCCATCACGAACCCTTTTACACTCCGGTCATATTCCACCCTTCTGCCGTCTGCAGGCGCACCCATCCTGCGCTCATCCAGAAAGCTGCGGATATCAACAATATCACGCTGGATAGAGCGTTCATCCACCCCGAAACGCGCTGCCTCTTCCGGCTTATTGATTACTTTCCCTTCACACAGCCGGACATACATGTCAAGAGTCCTGATATTTTTAGAAGATTTCGATCCCATATGGCCAATCTTTCCCCTTTTTCATTATTATATACAGCATTTTTCCCCCGCAATACCTCTCTTTTTACTTCTCATAGTTTTGGTAACCCATTCACAATGAGGCTATAAGGCTGTTTGTATTCTATCACATTTCCAGGCATAAAAAAACCCAGCAGAACAAATCTGCCAGGTTAAATTCGCAGGGCTGCAAGGATTGGAAACTTTTTATTTCCATAATCTCTTTCACCCCATAAAAATAAGGGCTGGAATTTTTCCAGCCCGGCCATCCTCTTCCATATACAGGCTTTGGCGATATTCCTGGCCGTCCCTTATTTGGGATATATCATCCCCTGATATACTGTTCTGCTTCTTCCCCTGAGAGATCAAACTTTTCCCGAATCTTCTGCATAATCGTTATGTCCGGAATATTTAACTCCTTCAATGCCGATACCATTCCTCTGATTCCTTTTTCAATTCCCTTTTCAATATTCTCCTGGTCCCTCATTAACAGCGTCATATACTCATGCCTCCATTCCCTGTTTTTCTTTGCCGCCTTTACTGCCTCTTCCAATCTCTTCACGAATGAATCTTCCGACTTCTTTCCTGCCACATAGTCCAAAAACGCTTTTAGTTCTCTGCTGACATCGTCCTCCATTCTCCCATCCGCATTTAAAAATATCTTTGCCGCCCCGTCTCCCAGCAGGATATTTTTATCTTCCTTGCAGATATTTTCAAAGGTGTAAATATGCTTCCCGTATCAAATATGTCAAACCGGCATATAAAGATGACATAGCTTGGATTCAGCTTCTTATAGGACTGCCCTTTATCAATCATCTGCAGGTCGATCATACTCTGATAATGGTAATACCTTGTTCTTTTGGGAAGCTCCTTCGCATTTGCCACCTGCATTTCTATGTCATAAACAGTGCCTTTGCCATCCCACACATACACATCCAGCCTCACACTTTTGGCATCCATATCTGGCTTAATCCCTTTTTGCAGTTCCGGGTATTAAATAACAAATCAACTTTCTAATTCATCCCATTCCACACCGACAATATCCCGGCACTGTCCCCATAACACTGCATTTCGAAACATCAAAAAAACCGGTGAAATAAATTCACCGATTTTCTTCGCTGGGCTACAAGGATTCGAACCTTGAGATGACGGAGTCAGAGTCCGTTGCCTTACCGTTTGGCGATAGCCCAATGTCTCAACCACAAGTCATAGTATACTAGATTATTACAGATTTGGCAAGTATTTATTTAAAAATTTTTGCAAAAATTTTGCCTGTTTTTTTGTGCAACTTATACAAAGCTTGTTACTTTTTTGACATGCTGTATTTTTTTCAATACTTTACCTAAATTAATAAAAAAAGATATTTTCAAGTCTTTCAAAATCTGTTATCGTTAACTACAAAAGCGTCTACAAATGTATTTCAGTCCAGGAGGTTATGTTTATGAGGTATTTTTTTAGTGGTAAAATCGAAAAAGAGAATGAGCTTTACACCATCCGCATTCCCTTTAACGTTTGGGAAGTCTGCAAGCAGCGGGACATTATCCAGGCCGATCTTGTGCTTGATAACAAAATCATTGCCTGTGAACTGATCCCGGAAGAAAAAGGAAACTACAAAATCCATTTACAGGAAGAAGATGTTTCCCACATTGATATCAGTAAGTCCCACAAAATCCTTCTTCATATTACAGGAAGCCTGATCCAGATGAACCAGAACAGCCCCTACAGCTTTGACAATCCGATCCGGAAGGTTGACGGGCTTGACATCATCATCCAGCCGGAGGACGGGCTTTGCGGCCAGACCTGTGTGGCAATGCTTGCCGGCGTTACCCTTGCAGAGGTCATAAGCGTTATGGACTGCCGTGTGTGGCAGGGAACCATGGGCCGTGTGATTTCCGCCCTTAATTACTATGGCATAGACCACAGCGATATCATTGTCTATACAGAGGGGCAGGATACTTCCCTGCCTAAATGCTGCATTATGATGGAAAAGATGGGCCGTTATTGCCATTACCTGGTTCATTATGACGGCAAATTCTATGACTCCAATCTGGGCATCATCCCGGAATATGACATGAGCAAGCTTCTTGGTTACCTGGAAATAAAGGTAGACTGACACCTTCTCCGAGATCCCTTAAGCAAAGGGTAATGTCTCCCTCAAAGCAAAAGCCCCTTCCCATGGGGCTTTTGCTTTTATTACAATAAGCCGGCCCGCGAAGCGTGACGGCGTTTGTTAGGCATGGCGGCCAGAGGCCGCTCTCTTCCTACACTTCAAAAATCAGATCCCCATAACCAGGTACAGGCCATACTTCCCTGTCAACCAGCATTTCCGCCTCATCCACCGGCTTCCTGAGCGCTTCCATGGCAGTTTTGACTTCATCCCTGTAATAAAAGGCTTTTTCTTTGGCACTGCTTATGGCTCCCGCCTTTGCCTCCGCCTGCTTGAGTTTCTCCAGGGCTCCCTTCATAGCCAATAATTTTTCCGATACCGCCTTCAGCAGTTCCCTTTGGGCGGATGCATCCGCGCCTGCATCCTGCACCGCAACCACCGTATCCGCCAGGGATTTTGTATAACGCACCACCGCAGGGATAAACTGCTTGGATGCCATGTCAATCATGGTAAGGGCTTCAATATTGATGGTTTTGGCATATGTTTCATACAGCACTTCCTGGCGGGATTCCAGCTCGGTCTTTGTAAAAATATTAAATTTGCTGAACAAATCCACGGACTTCTGGGTTGTGAGTTTTTCCACCGAATCAATCATGGACTTAATATTGGGCAGGCCTCTCCGCTCCGCTTCCCCTACCCACTGGACGGAATAGCCGTCCCCGTTAAATATAATCCTCTGGTGCTTCGTAAAATATTCTTTGATCAGGTCATGGACTGCCAGGTCAAAATTTTCCGCCGCCTCCAGGATATCAGCCGCCTCGCAGAAGGCTTCCGCAACAATGGCGTTTAAGATGGTGTTGGGGCTTGCAATGGAGTCAGAAGAACCCACCATACGGAACTCAAACTTATTTCCCGTAAAAGCAAAAGGCGAAGTCCTGTTCCTGTCAGTGGCATCCTTTACCAGGTCAGGCAGGGTAGACACCCCGGTCTCCAGCTTGCCCCCCTCTAAGCAGTGGGCCGCTTCCCCGGTTTCCACAAGCTGTTTCACAACATCTTCAAGCTGTTCCCCAAGGAAAATGGAAATAATGGCCGGAGGGGCTTCGTTGGCACCAAGCCTGTGGTCGTTGCCCACATCGGAAGCGCTCTGGCGGAGCAGATCCGCATGGATGTCAACAGCTTTTATGATACAGGCAAGTACTAACAGGAATTGGATATTTTCATTGGGTGTTTCCCCCGGGTCAAGGAGATTGACGCCGTTGTCCGTGGCAAGGGACCAGTTATTATGTTTCCCGGAACCATTCACCCCCGCAAAAGGCTTTTCATGGAGGAGGCAGGTAAGGCCATGGCGGCCTGCCACCTTTTTCATGGTTTCCATTACAAGCTGGTTGTGGTCAACGGCAATATTGGCTGTCTCGTAGATAGACGCCAGCTCATGCTGGGCAGGCGCCACTTCATTATGCTGGGTCCTGGCTGTAACGCCAAGCTTCCACAGCTCAATATTCAAATCCTTCATGTACGCGCCCACACGCTCCCGGATGGTCCCAAAATAATGGTCCTCCAGCTCCTGCCCTTTGGGTGCAGGGGCACCAAACAATGTCCGCCCTGCAAAGATCAGGTCCTGCCTTTTTAAATATTTTTCCCGGTCTACCAGAAAATACTCCTGCTCCGCCCCCACAGCGGCCACTACCTTGGACGCTTCCGTATTATGAAAAAGCCGCACAATCCGCAGGGCCTGCTGGCTGATGGCTTCCATGGAGCGCAGCAGGGGCGTCTTCTTATCCAACGCTTCCCCTTTATAAGAGCAGAACGCGGTGGGGATACAGAGTATCACTCCTGTAGCATCTTCCTTCAAAAAAGCAGGGGAAGTCATATCCCAGGCGGTATACCCCCGCGCCTCAAAGGTAGCCCGCAGGCCGCCGGAGGGAAACGAAGAAGCGTCCGGTTCCCCTTTGATCAGTTCTTTGCCGGAAAACTCCATGAACATTTTCCCGCTCTCATCGGGACGGGAAATAAAGGAATCGTGCTTTTCCGCCGTAATACCTGTAAGAGGCTGGAACCAGTGGGTATAATGGGTCGCCCCGTTTTCAATGGCCCAATCCTTCATCTCCTTGGCGACCACATCCGCAGTGGCAAGGGACAACTCCCCGCCATTTTCCATCACCCGGATCACTTCCTTATAAACTTTCTCGGGCAAACGCTGCCGCATAACGGCACGGGTAAATACTTTACTGGCAAAAAGTTCTTCTACATTAATTACTTCGCTCATTTTTCCTCTCCCTTTCCTGCTATCATTATCTGGAAGCAATGTCCTTACTGCTGGATGCCCAAGGGGCTGGCGGTAACCCTATGCCTTTGTACAGCCTTCCTGTGGGGCTTCTTTGCGCACTCTCAACAGGTCGTGCTCCTTTGCCTTTCCGCCCAGCCCCACCCAAAGAGCCTGGCCTGCATGGGGGGCGCTTTCAACCGGCAGCCCTTCCCCAGTGGCCAGGGAAATAACCTCCGCCTGCACATTCTCCCCCTCCGGCTTCATTATTTCTATGGTATCACCCAGGGAAAACTTGTTCTTCTGATGGATAAAAGCCCGCCCCTTTTCATCTGTCCCCTCCACCATGCCCAGGTAAGTGTATTCATTGATGTAAGTACTGTTGTCATAAATCTGGGCATCTGCGCCAGGTTTCCCAAAATAAAACCCGGTAGTAAATTTCCGGTAAGTGCATTTGGCAATCTCTTCCCTGTACCACTTTCTGTTTGCCTGATACTTTTCCTCTGACTCCATACAGTCATCAATGGCTCTTCTGTATGTCCTGGCCACCGCCGCCACATACAGGGCAGTTTTCATCCTGCCCTCAATTTTAAAGCTGTCAATTCCTGCCGCCAACAGCTCCGGAATATGTTCTATCATGCACAGGTCGCCGGAATTAAATATAAAGGTCCCGCGCTCATTTTCGTATACAGGCAGGTATTCTCCTGGGCGCGTCTCCTCCATCAATGTATATTTCCACCTGCAGGGATGGGTACATGCCCCCCCATTGGCATCCCTGCCCGTAAAGTAATTACTCAGCAGGCACCTGCCGGAATAGGATATACACATAGCGCCATGGATAAAGCTCTCAATCTCCAGTCCCGCCGGAACCTTTTTCCTGATTTCGCTTATTTCCTCTAAGGAAAGCTCCCTGGCCATGACCACCCTCTTGGCCCCCATTTTATGCCAGAAAAGACAGGACATATAATTGGTATTGTTAGCCTGGGTGGAAATATGGATATCAATTTCAGGGCAAATTTCCCTTGCCAGGGTGAACATGCCAGGGTCGGAAATAATCAGGGCATCGGGGGCGATTTCCTTTAATTCCCTAAAGTACCTTCCGGCATCTTCTATATCCTTATTGTGCGCTATAATATTGGCGGTAACATGTACTTTTACCCCATGGGCGTGGGCAAAGGCAATCCCCTGGGCCATCTCCTCCCTGGTGAAATTTTTTGCTTTCGCCCGCAGCCCAAAGGCTTCGCCACCAATATAAACCGCGTCCGCCCCATAGAGCACCGCCGTCTTTAAAACCTCCAGAGAACTGGCAGGTATGAGAAGTTCCGGTTTCCGCATTTTTCCTCCTCTGTCCCTAATATTTGCCTATAGCTTTACACTCACCGCCGCACCGTCCCCCACAGGAAGGATATCCGTCCGCAGCTCCTTGCTGTGGGTAAGCCCATAAAGATACTCCCTCATTCTGCTATGGATCGTCCTGTCCCTCCTTGTTACCGCAAAGCGGGACTCCATCACGTCCCCCTCCTGCAGCACGTTATCAGACACCAGGATCCCTCCCTGGGGCATCAGCCGTAAAATATCCGGCAGGAAATAAAGGTATTGCCCCTTTGCCGCATCCATGAAAATAAAATCATAAGGCCCTTCCAGCTCTTTTAAAAGGACCCCAGCATCCCCTGCAAGGAGGGTGATTTCCTTTTCCCACCCCACTTTTTTGAAATTCTCCTGGGCAAGCGGGATTCTTTTTTCATATTTTTCAATGGTGGTGATTTTGCAGCCCTCAGGTGCATATTCCTTCATGAGCAACGCAGAAAAACCAATGGCTGTCCCCACCTCCAGAATCTGTTCCGGCTTCTTAATTGAAAGAAGCAGCTTTAACAGGCGCTGCATTTCCGGGCGGATAACAGGCACATTGGTTTTAATTGCGAATTCTTGCAGCTCATTTAAAAACGGAGTATTGCCTGAATCAAAAGAATTGATAAACACACTGACTCTTTCATCTGTAATCACAATTTTCCATCCTTTAAGCCAAAAACGCGGCCGGGAACCTGTTTGCCCAATTCCCGGCTTTCCGTTTATTTTTCTTTTTCCTCAGTCCCCTCGGGAGCCGTGGACATGATTTCCAGCATTTGTTCCGCCGACATATCCGTGCTTAAATCATAAATGCCCGGAAGGACTTTGCCATGGTAAGCGGAAAGCATCTCCTGCACAATAAACAGGTTTGCATCCTCTATCAGCCCCTTTTCCTCCAGCATCAGCGCAATGTCCTTCACAGACATATCCGCCCCAATGCCAACGGTCATGGTCCTCCCCCCTGCCGCCGATACGGGTTCATCTGCAAAAACCCGGTAGCCAAAATCATATGCTATGGCAGCACCGCGGAAAATATACACTACAAAAGCGGCAATGACTGCAACCTTGATGATCATTTCCACTACAGTGACCACTAAATACTTTGCGTTCATGAAAATACCATGCCTTTCCCGAAATCCGCCGGTTATTCAAATTGAAGCTCTTCCGTAATAAATATGTTTACTTCCTGCATCAGCCTGCAGAAAGCAAGTTCAGCTTTCAGGAAATCATCAACAATAGGATTTTCCCGGAACTTTTCATATTCCTTCTCAAAAGCGCCCATTTTGTCAAATAATTCATTCACCTGGCTGGTATTCTGTATCTCAAAATTCCTCTGGCGGAACTCGTTGACTTTTTCAAAAAGCTCCGGTGTCCTTTTAATTCTTTCAAGCTGCTGATGGTATTCCCTGTAGGTTTCTGTGTCCTTAACTGCACTTACAAAGCCTTCAGCAGCCGCCAGCATTTGTTTATCCTTCATGGCCGCCTCTCCTTATATCTCCATTATAATAGGCAGGATCATGGGGCGCCTTTTCGTCTTCTTCCATACAAATTCACCCAGGGAGTCCTTAATGGCGCTTTTTAGTTTCCCCCAGTCGGCAATCCCCCTGCCAAGGCAGCCTTCCACCGCATCGTTTACCACTTCTCTGGCTTCATCCATCAGTTCATCGGATTCCCGGACATATACAAATCCCCGGGATACGATATCAGGCCCGCTTACCAGCTCATCGGTAGCGCCGTCTAAGGCCAGCACTACGATCAATATGCCATCCTCCGCCAGATGCTGCCTGTCACGCAGGACAATGTTACCCACATCGCCTACCCCCAGGCCATCCACCAGAATATCCCCAACCGGGACCCTGCCCGTAATATGGGCTTTTTCCTGGGTCAGCTCCAGGACATCGCCGGACTGGAGGATAAAAATATTTTCCTTGGCAATCCCCAGCTCTCCTGCAAGCTTTGCCTGGGCTTTTAAATGCTTGTACTCCCCATGGACGGGAACAGCGTATTTGGGGCGGAGCAGGGTATACATCAACTTGATCTCCTCCTGGCAGGCATGTCCCGAAACATGCACATCCTGGAAAATCACGTCCGCACCTTTTAAGAGCAGTTCGTTGATCACATTGGTAACCGCTTTCTCATTTCCCGGAATGGGGTTGGAAGAAAAAATAACGGTATCCTTGGGGCCAATGGAAATCTTCCTGTGGTTGTCCTCCGCCATACGGCTAAGCGCGGCCATGCTTTCGCCCTGGCTGCCAGTGGTGATGATCACCGTCTTTTCGTCAGGATAATTTTTAATCTGTTCAATATCAATGAGCGTATTGTCCGGGACGCTCAAATACCCCAGGCTGGTGGCAGTGTCAATGATATTCACCATGCTTCTGCCCTCCACCACCACCTTCCGCCCAAATTTATAAGCGGAATTGATAATCTGCCGCACCCTGTCCACATTGGACGCAAAGGTTGCAATGAGGATCCGGGTATTTTTGTGCTCTTCAAACAGAGTATCGAATATTTTGCCCACTGTGCGCTCTGAGGGCGTAAAGCCCGGGCGTTCCGCGTTGGTGGAATCGCACATCAGTGCCAGTACGCCCTTCTTCCCGATTTCCCCAAGCCGCTGCAGGTCGATGGCATCCCCAAATACCGGGGTATAGTCCACCTTGAAATCTCCTGTATGCACAACAATCCCAGCCGGGGAGTAAATGGCCAGGGCTGCCGCATCCACAATGCTGTGGTTGGTTTTGATAAACTCAATGCGGAACTGCCCCAGGTTAATGGACTGCCCGAATTTGACCACCTTCCGCTTGGTGTTGTTTGCAAGGTTGTGCTCTTTCAGCTTATTTTCAATGATCCCCATAGTAAGCTTGGTGGCATAAATAGGGACATTAATGTCCCGCAGCACGTAGGGCAGCGCGCCAATATGATCCTCATGGCCATGGGTAATCACAAAGCCCTTTACTTTTTCAATGTTATTCTTTAAATACGTCACATCAGGTATGACCAAATCTATCCCCAGCATATCATCCTCCGGGAATGAAAGGCCACAGTCAACTACAATAATACTGTCTTCATATTCAAAGGCAGTAATATTCATTCCAATCTGCTCAAGGCCCCCAAGGGGAATCACCTTCAGCCCTGAGCTGCTTTTTGGTTCGTTTTTCTTCAATCAGTTTTACCTCCTATTTATTGAAGCTCAATGTCCTCCAACAAATTTTCGAATACGGATGCCACAGCCGCCATTTCTGTGTCATCGCTTACGATTTCATAGACGCTCTCCTTCTCTCCCCGCCCTGATACCTCTTTCAGGATCAGCGCCTCTCCGTCCCCTTCCGGAGCGTCTGTTACCAGAATATACTGGCATCCGCCTATTCTTGTCTGTTCCAGAACATAAAACCCTGCTTCTTCCTGGGTGTCCAGCACAAAATTTACTTTTTCCAATGCTTATTCTCCCTGTTTCCTTTTCCTGAGATCCAAAAATCCCTGTAATATAAACACAGCCGCAATCTTATCCACATACTCCTTCCGGTTTTCCCTGCGTATCCCAGCTTCCATCATGGCCTTATCCGCCGCCACTGTGGTCAGCCTTTCATCCCAGGTATGTACCAAAAGCCCTGTGCGCCGCTGCAGCTTTTCCTTAAATTCCAGGGTCATCTCCGCCCTGGGGCCTAAGGTATCGTTCATATTTTTGGGAAGCCCCAGGACAATTTCTTCTACCTGGTATTCCTCCACCAGCGCTTCAATCCTTGCCAGCGTCTGGCGCAGTTTATTTTCTTCTTTTCTTCTGATAATCTCCAGCCCCTGGGCAGTGACCAGTAAAGGGTCACTGATTGCCACCCCTACTGTTTTTGAGCCGAAATCCAATCCCATAATCCGCATATCTTTCCCTGTCTATCTCCAATGATTATTTTTAATATATTCTGTCAGCATCTCTTCCACCAGTTCATCCCGCTCGACCTTCATGATGAGGCTTCTGGCATTTTTGTAACTGGTAATATATGTGGGATCCCCGGACATGATATATCCCACAATCTGGTTCACAGGGTTATACCCCTTTTCGGTCAACGCTGCATATACCTCTGCAAGTATCTCTTTTACGCTTGTGCTGTCTGTCTCCACCCTGAAAAACTGTGTATTTCCCAAATCCTGCATAAATGCCACCTCTTATCACAACATTCGTTCGCTTTTATCTTACTCCATTTTTTAACAAAATTCAATCCATTACTTATGAAAGACTTTAAAAACCTGGCCACACCCGGCACTCACTGCCTAAACAGCAGCAGCTCCGGCTCCAGGAAATCCACAAGCTCCCCGGTAAGTATCCTGCCAGAGAGCCTCTCCTTCCCGGGGAATGCTGCCCGGATATACTCCCTGGTATGGCCAACCTGGTAAACGGCACCAGCAATTATTTTTTCTTCTTCAAACAGCGCCTCCACTTCCTTATGTAAGTACATTTCCCTGTATCTGCGGGACATCCCCCTGCCCAGTTCCAAAAGCCTGCTGCTGCGCTGGGCCTTCACCGGCTCAGGGACCTGCCCTTCCATCACGGCCGCCGGTGTCCCCTTCCTTTTGGAATATTTGAAAACATGCATTTCATAAAACCCCACCCTGGCCAGGAAGCGCTCTGTTTCTTCAAACTCCTCCTGGGTTTCTCCCGGGAATCCCACAATTACATCCGTAGTAATTGCCGGATTTCCAAAGGCTTCCCTTAACATACATACCTTCTCATAGTATTCCTCCCCGGAATACTTTCTATTCATCCTTTTCAGCACCTGGTCTGAGCCGCTTTGCAGGGAAAGATGAAAATGCGGGCAAAGGCCGGGCAAGTCCCTTAACCCCTTCACAAACTGGGGGGTAATGATCCTGGGTTCCAGTGACCCCAGGCGGATACGCCCAATCCCCGGCGTCCTTCCCACTGCCTGGACCAGCGAAAGGAGGCTGCTGCCGGAAAAACCACCCCCGCCCTCCATGCCGTAGGAACTTAAATGTATCCCCGTAAGCACCACCTCCCGGTAACCGTTACCCGCAAGGGCTTTTACCTCCCCTGCCACTTCATCCAGCCCCCGGCTCCTGACCCGCCCCCTGGCATAAGGAATAATGCAGTAGGTGCAAAACTGGTTGCAGCCGTCCTGGACTTTAATATAAGCCCTGGTATGCTCCGCAGTACAGGTAATGCCCATGGGTTCACAGGCCCTCTCCCCGGCAATATCAATAACCGATTTCCCTCCCAGGGTTTTCTCCTCCAGGGTGCCCTCTCCCTGCCTTTCCCCTTCCCTTGCTGCCAGGTATTCCTCCAAAAGCAAGGCAAGGTCTTTTTTCCTGTTATTGCCTATGGCCAGGTCGATGCTTTGGTCCTTCAGCGCCTCTTCCCCCCCAGCCTGCACATAACAGCCCACTGCCACCACGATGCAGCCTGGGTTTCTTTTCTTCGCCTGATGGATCATCTGCCTGCTCTTGCGGTCCGCTATGTTTGTCACAGTACAGGTATTTATGATATAAATATCAGCTTTTCCATCAAATGGTACAATACAATATCCTTTTTCTTTCATGCTTTGTTGCATATAGTCCATTTCGTATCCGTTTACTTTGCACCCAAGATTATGAAATGCCACACTTTTCATATTATCCACCATTTTTTTTGTTTTGATTTATCATTGACTTTTCTCCCACAACCCTTTACTATAGTAAAAGAGAGTATGAAACAACGGAAGGAGGTAGTTGCAATGAAAACAGTTCAAATTTCGTTAAACTCAATAGATAAGGTAAAGTCTTTTGTAAATGATATTACAAAGTTTGATTATGACTTTGATTTAGTATCCGGAAGATATGTGATCGACGCTAAATCTATTATGGGCATTTTCAGCCTGGATTTATCCAAGCCTATTGACTTGAACATCCATGCGGAAGATAACATAGAAGAGGTTCTCGCCACATTAAAACCTTACATGATTTAATGAACATACCGGGCTGGCTTTGTGCCAGCTCATTTTTTATGCCTATGGGGCGCCCTGGGGGCAGGGCAGGGAAAACTCCCTACAGATTTCCCCACCTGACAATTTCCACCTGGTCTGTAGCAATCGCCTGTTCCACCAGCCCCTCTATCTTGCCCTCCAGATTCTGCTCATGCCGTTTGATAACATTCAGGTTCGGCTTGGTCACCGGATGCTTCGCCACAAAGATGGTGCAGCAGTCCTCATAAGGAAGGATGGAGGTTTCATAGGTGCCGATTTTTTCTGCCACATCCACGATTTCCATCTTATCAAAGCCGACCAGGGGACGGAATACCGGAAGGGTACACACCTCATTGGTGACCGCAAGAGACTGGACCGTCTGGGAGGCCACCTGCCCGATGCTCTCCCCTGTGGCCAGGCCCAGGCAGCCGTTTTCCTTTGCCAGCCGCTCTGCAATTCTCATCATATACCTTCGCATGATGATGGTAAGCTCTTCATGGGGGCACTTTTCATAAATCAGAAGCTGGATTTCCGTAAAGTTAATCACATGCAGGTATACAGGCCCCGCATAGCGGGATATCTGCTTCGCCAGGTCAACTACTTTCTGTTTCGCCCTGTCACTGGTATAAGGCGGCGCATGAAAATAAACCGCATCGATTTTCACCCCCCGTTTGGCGATCATGTATCCCGCCGCCGGGGAATCGATGCCCCCTGATAAAAGGAGCATTGCCTTGCCGTTGCTTCCCACCGGCATCCCGCCGGGGCCTGGTATTTCCATAGAGTAAATATAAATTTTCTCACGGATCTCCACATGAAGCATGGCCTCCGGCTGATGCACATCCACTTTCATTTCCGGGAAAGCGGCAAGAAGGACGCCTCCCAGCTCCCTGTTCAATTCCATGGAACTCATGGGATAGTTCTTCCTTGCCCGCCTTGCATGCACCTTAAAGGTAAAATGCTTGTCCTCATACACTTTATCCACATACTCCACTACCGTCCGGGAAAGCTTTTCGAAGCCCTCATCTTCTGCATAAATCACCGGGCAGATTCCCGAAATGCCAAATACCGTCTTTAAGTTGTCCACCGTTTCCTCGTAATCAAACTCCGACAGCGCATGTACATAAATCCTCCCGTCCGTGCGGGTAACCTTAAACGTTCCCTCACACCGCTTCAGGGCATACTTCACCTGCACCGCCAGGGCTTCCTCAAAGAGATATTTATTCTTCCCTTTAACGCCAATCTCCGCATACTTGATTAAAAATACATTAAACATACATTCTCTTCCCCGCGTAAACCACTCTCCAGGCCAATGTACCGCCTTTTCCAACTGCCACCCCAGGCAGGGGACCGCCAAAGGCCCCTACTCCCGCCTAAAACTTCCCGGCATCCTATCCTGCGGAAGCCAGCCCTCCCAAAACGGCGTACTGTGTATGCCGCTTTGGGAGGGCGCTTCCAGCTTTTAACGTCTGGTATATTTTCTAAGCATAGGAATTATATCATACAATGTCTGCAAAGTATAGTTTATTTCCTCCATGGTGGTAAAAACAGAAAAACTGAAACGGATGGTAGAACCCAGCAGCCCCTGCTCAATCCCCATGGCTTTCAGGGTTGCAGAGGGCTGGGGCTTACGGGCAGAGCAGGCGCTTCCCGCGGAAACATATATATCCTTCTCCTCCAGTGCGTGAAGGAGAACCTCGCTGCGGACGCCCCGGAAAGAGACACTCACCACATGGGGTGCGCCGGTACCATCACAATGCCCGTTCACCACCACATTGTCAATTTTGCCAACCCCCTCCACAAAGGCCTTTTTCATCTGGTACAGCCTCTCCACTTCCTGGTCCAGGTTTCCATATACCATTTCAATGGCCCTTGCAAGCCCCGCCGCTGCCGGAACATTTTCCGTCCCGGAGCGGATGCCGTTTTGCTGCCCGCCGCCGAAAATGATTGGTTTTATCTTTACCTTTTCGTCTATATACAGGAAGCCCACCCCTTTTGGCCCATGTATTTTATGCCCGCTTACAGACAGCAGATCTATCTTAAGCCTTTTGGGATAAATCCTGAATTTCCCATAGCCCTGGACAGCATCCACATGGAACAGGATCCTTGGGTCCATTCTTTTAATAAGCGCCCCCGCTTCCGCTACAGGCTGCAGGGAGCCCACTTCGTTATTTGTATGCATAATGGATACCAGTATGGTTTCCCCGGTAACAGCCCGTTCCAGGTCCTCCAGGCGGATACAGCCCTTTTTATCCACAGGCAGGTAGGTCACCCGAAAGCCCTCTTCCTCTAAATGCTTCATTGTCTGGAGAACCGCCGGGTGCTCAATCTGTGTGGTGATCAGGTGCCTGCCGCTGCGGCAGTTGGCATGGGCACAGCCCCTGATGGCAAGATTATCCGCTTCCGTCCCTCCTGACGTAAAAAAGATTTCTTTTTCATTTACTTTTAAATTCCTGGCAATAACGTCCTTTGCATAACGTATATATTTCTCTGCCTGAACGCCCTTTCTATGGAGACTTGAGGAATTTCCGTAGTCTTCACACATAATCTGGGCCATCAGGGCAGCTACCTCGTCAAAGCATCTGGTAGTTGCCGAATTATCTAAATATACCTCCATAATTTCACTGGCCTTTCTGAACAGAGTATTCGTTTTTATCCTACTAATACTATATGATCATTGCTCCAATTGGTACATTAATATAGAAAGAACGGCCATGCCCGCCGTCTCTGTCCGCAAAATACGCTTTCCCAGGGTAATGGGGCTTGCGCCCTCCCTTACCGCCTGCTGGATTTCTTCTTCTGCGAACCCTCCTTCCGGCCCGATAAAAACGGCAATATCTTCCCCCGGTATAAGGCCGCCAAAAATCTCCCTGGTTTTTGCCATGTCCTCCGCCAGTTCATAGGGAATCAGCCGTCTTTGGGCGCATTTGCTGTAGCTTACCGCCTCCCCAAAGCCCATCACGCCCTTTACCAGGGGTATGATGGCCCTTTTGCTCTGCTTTGCCGCCGCCTCTGCGATTCCCTGCCACCTTGCAATTTTATTTACCGCTTTCTTTTCATCCAGCTTTACCACCGCGCGCCTGGAAGCCACCGGTATAATCTCATAAACTCCCAGTTCCACCGCTTTCTGGATAATCATTTCCATCTTATCCCCCTTGGGAAGCGCCTGGAAAAGATAAATTTTTGAAGGCAGCTCTACCCCTTCCTCCTTAATAAACCGCAGGCGGCACAGGATTTGGCTTTCCCTGATTTCCTCTATGCCGCAGCGGTATTCTTTGCCATCCATGCCATTAGAAACAGAAATCTCCTCTCCCGGCTTCATGCGGAGGACATTTTTAATATGGTTCACATCCCCGCCTTCTATCACAATCTGTTTTCCCTGTATCTGACAGGGTTCTACAAAAAACTGATGCATAAACCCGCTCCCTTTTAGAAACAGTTCTTTATTTTCTTGCTACCACCGAAACCCACTCCCCCTGATAATTCACTTCCAGCACTTCCATCCCTGCCGCTTTGGCTGCCTCCACCACTATCTGCTCTTTGCCTTCAATGATACCGGAGGTAATATAGATACCGCCCTTTATCAGATGTCCTGTAATTACAGGGGTAAGCGGGACCAAAACCTCCGCCAGGATGTTAGCCGCCACAATATCATAGCATTCATAGCCTGCCTGCTCCTGAATTTCCTTTTCTGTAATGATATTTCCGATAATCAGGCAAAAATCTTCCTCCCGGATCCCGTTGGCTTCCCGGTTTTCCCTGACCGCATCCACAGCGCAGGGGTCAAGATCAGTCCCCACAGCTTTCTTTGCCCCAAACATCAGTGAAAGAATTGACAGAATACCGCTTCCAGTCCCCACGTCAAGGAGCGTGGTTTCCGGCGTTACGTACCTGCGCAGAGCCCTGATGCAAAGCTGGGTGGTGTCGTGCATTCCTGTGCCAAAAGCAGTGCCTGGGTCAATATGGAGGATGAGCTTGCCCGTATCTTCTGGCGATGCCTCCTCCCAGGAGGGAATGACCAGCACATCATCAATGGTAAACTGGTGAAAATACTGTTTCCAGTTATTGATCCAGTCAATATCCTGGGTTTCCTCCACGCGCACACTGCCTTCCCCAATGTCCATAAAGGCCCTAAGGGCTTCCAGTTCCCCTTTCACGTTCTCCAGGACCGCTTCCCCGGTGGTTTCCTCCCCGTTTACAAATAGCGGCGGATAAGCGCTGCCCCCGGCCGCCCCCTTCCCTTCCATCTCCTCTACAAAAAAGCTTAGGTAAGCAATTCCATCATCCTCCGGCCCCTCAGGGAGGATATCTACGAACATCTGCTCCTTTTCCAGCGAAGTCAAAGGAACCCTGTCTTCAATCTGCGCCCCTAAAAGCCCAATGTCATATAAGGTGCTGATAATAATATCCTCTGCTTCCGTAACTGTCTTTATCTTAAATTTTAACCATTTCATATTCTTCCGCCTTTCTTTCCCCCTATTGACCCGGGAACAGTTCCATATTATCATAGAACCAGGACAGTTACCACAGAAAATTCACGGCAGAAGAACTACAGGGAAAGGAAGCCCATAGCAGAAAGGAGCCCCCGGCCATGATACAGGACATCACCCCACGGATTTATCACAATGAATATAAAGACCTCCAGCCCAAGGACAATGATTTTATTCTGGTCTTCCACGAAAATAAGGTTCTGGTAAGGTATCAGGGGGAAAAGCTCCGTTACCCTACCCTGGCGGAGTTAAGGGAGTACCCATGTACTTACCATTATCTGTTTTCCATTGACAATTTTCAATATTTCCTGGCATCCCCCTTCTCCTTCGCCCCCAATTTTGAGGAACCACTCCCCCCTGTCACCCTTTGTGGCTATTCCTATGAGGATATCCGCATCTTCAGGACAGCCAATTCCCGCCATACGGCTTTTGCAGGGATTACTGCCCATCACCTTTTTGGCTGGTATCAGGCAAACAGGTTCTGCGGCAGGTGCGGCCACCATATGCAGCCTGACCATAAAGAGAGGATGCTTTTCTGCCCCAAATGCCGTAACATGGTGTATCCCAGGATTTCCCCCGCCGTCATTGTGGGGGTGACAAAGGGTGATTACATACTGATGAGCAAATACGCAGGGCGCACTTACACCAACTATGCCCTTATAGCGGGATTTAGCGAAATCGGAGAAAGCGCAGAGCAGACTGTGGCCCGGGAAGTTATGGAAGAAGTGGGATTGAAAGTAAAGAATATCCGCTATTACAAAAGCCAGCCCTGGGCCTTTTCCCGGAGCCTCTTAATGGGATTTTTCTGTGACCTTGATGGTTCCGATATTATCACCCTGGATACCAGGGAATTGTCGGAGGCCGCCTGGTTCCACAGGGAGGAAATCGCCTTAGAGGACGACCATCTCAGCCTCACCAGGGAGATGATCCTGCAATTTAAGGAGGGAAGGATCTTCTCCCCATAGCCAACAGGGCAAAAATCCGATAATTGCAGCTTCCTCACAAAATCCCTTCCAGGTCAAGCATGGGCAAAGATATCTCCAGGGCACCAACCGTAAATCCCTCACTTTGGTTAAATTCTCCGTGGCAATCACAACCGCCGGTGATTCGCATATGGTTTTCCTGGCAAAAATGAACACAGATATCCGTAGCATCTTTGGTGTGTGATGGGTAATAACATTCAACCCCTCCTAACCCACACCCCCTCATTTCTCTAAGCATGGCTGCAAATCCGCCCGGATTTCGTTCGTACAAATATCCCGGATGTGCCAAAACGGGCACTCCGCCCGCCCGTTTGACCATTTCGCAGAAATCCGGCATATTGCATTCACCCAAATTTGATAAATGGTTCTGCATCCCATATCTGCCGTATATGGTTTCATTCGCTTCTTCATATGTTTTTGCAGCCCCCTTGGCCACCGCATAATACAGATATTTCCATCCGCCCTTTTCTTTTGGATATGCAAAATGACGGTATTCTTCCAAAGACATTTGAGGATAATCCTGCATCATATTATAAACGATATATTCACACTCGGCCGCCTCATGCTGCTTATCCATAAACGTTTTCATATCTGCATCGTTTGGATTGAAATTGTATGCAAGCATATGCAGGCTTTCCCCTTTCCACAGGACTTCCAGTTCCACCCCCAACACATATTCCATCCCGTTATCCCTGCAAATTTCCGGCAAAACAGAATACGCGCCGATGGTTGCATGGTCACATATGGAAAGCAAACCAACATTTCTCTTTTTAGCAAGCGCTACGATTTCTTCAGGCGAACGGGAACTGTCAGAATATATTGAATGAATGTGTAAATCAGCTTTCATAATTTACCTCCTCCGTAAATCAACGATATTAGAAAAATCAGAAAAAATATGCCTAAGTTCCAATTCGCCTTGCTCTATTTGGTAAGTGCATTTATACATTTCACAATTCTTTTCTTTACATACCACTTTAAAATCGCCCTGAATTTTGGCATCAAAATTTGTGTCCTGTAAATCTTCGATTTTTTTCACATTGTCCGACATATTTATTTCTCTTACAACAAATCCAAGCATAATATTTTTCCCATAATATGCCGAATATTTTTGAGTTATAAATCGTGCCACTCCTTCTTCAATGTATTTTCTATTTAAATCTTCTGTTCCATCAATTCTTTTGCACTCAATTATGTAATATGCACTATGTTTATCAAAGTCTGTTTTTAATTTAATCCTTATATCTGCGCGTCCAATGTAGTTTCCTTTCCCATCGTAGTTTTCTTGTGTTTCAGGGGTGAAACTATAATCCAACATATCATAATTTCTTCTTATGATATCGTTATCCAAGTATTCTTCTAACATTATACTTCTAATTCTGTTTTCATTATTGGGAAGCTTTCTATTTTTTCTTGTAAAGTCTTCTACTAGCAACTCACAAATTTCCATTATATAACCAGTAATCTGCTCCAAATCATCAAGCCGCAATGCATCGCTTATTTTATGATTTATTTTCCCCCTCATCCACAGTCCTCCTCTCCAAGAAGCACTGCATTTAATACCCTATAACTATCTTTTACCGCCATTGCAGCTTGCCAATTCTTAGACTCTATGGGCTTGACAATAACAAATGCGTCATCACCGAACTCCCCTATATTCTTAGTCTGATAAAAACAATCATTCAATTTATAAATCATAAAATTAGTCAATAATTCTAAATTGCCATCCACCTCTTCCATAATGTTTATCGTATTTTCTTTTTTATCAAAAGAGAACTGCATAAAAAATGCCGCAAATTTTCCTTTTATATCAGGATATAAATTTATTGAATAACTTAAATTACTTCTTTCTAATCTTTTATTCCAAACATTACTAAATACCTCCGCATATTTTATAAGCATTGCGGGATTGCACTTCGATTCAGTATAGTTTCCGCAAAGCATTGGTATTTGCACATTTAAAGCATAGTCTATAAAATAATTGTTTTGTACGCCATACATTTCAAAAACGCAATTATCAATTTTCTTCTTAATCCCTTCTGTTGGCCAGTTGTTTTGAATTGCCAAATGCATTTTTTTTACTAATTCAACTAGATTCTCACTGTAAGCATATGGAAACCTCTCCAATTCATCTAAAAACACCTGCTCTCTTTCTATCCCAACTGATGAACCAAGCATAAAATTCAAATAAGTAAACAAAGAAGAATTTAATAGGCCTTCGAAATTAAGAAGTATATTTCTATCCTCTTTACTTCCTTTTATACACGATATTGTACACTTATATAATAATCTTTCTTCTGTATAAGCAGCCCTAATTGAATAATCTTCACAGCTCAATCCTTTTTTAAACAAAACATATGGAGGTTCAAATATCTCTTGTGCCCTCACACGATGTATTTTGCTTTTATTGAAAAAATACACATTATCCAAAGATATACAAAAAGGCTCTATACAACCATCCGAATCAATCATACGTCTTCCAACCAAATGTGACGCATCCTGCCTGGCCCCCATATGGTCTTCTATACCTTTCTTCAATATAAGGCCATATTCTTTTGCTACATCTTCAATTATCGGCATCTCTTTCCATAAAGAATCAATCAACTCATAATCCCAATAACTGCCATATACCAGCACTTTCCATAGCCAGTCATTCTTTAAAAGCAACTCTTGTAAAACATACTTAAAATCGTCAGGTTCTATCATTATGATGCCATATAACCTTAAATACTTATTGGGTTTAAGGCTGATATATTCCAGCTTATGATTATACGGAGCTTTATGGCATTCAAAAGATAACACTGCCGCGGGTGCTGTTGCCCCTTTGAATATTTGTTTTCTCACTGATGAAATTTCTAATATTTGCCGTATACAAACATTACTTAAAAACTTATTCCTAAATTCACAAGAAGGCTTTTTCCCTTTATATAAAATTTTAGAAGGAATAACCAGACTACATTCCGTATTTTCATTCCCTACTTCCTGTACTTTTAACAAAAACGCAACACTTATTTCTCCATCCTGAGGTATAACGTTTTTGTTTGCACAATATTTTTTATAACCTTCTTGCTGTATCCTTCCCCAAGGCGGGTTGCCAACTATATATTCGAACTTAATTCCATCAATTAGTTTCAATATATTCTCATCAAAAAAATCTCCAAAAAATATATTTTCTCCCTTCAGCAATGGTAATTGGAACTCCTTTAGATTTTTGGGATCCTGAAAATCAAAAAGTGTAATATACAAAGAGAAAATAGTAACATCTACTGCTTCTTCATTATAATCCACACCATATATATTACTTTTAACCAATCTATTAATTTTTTCTTTGTCATAAATATAACCATCTACTGCATTTTTCTCTAAAATTTTTCTAAGAGCTTTTACCAAAAAAATTCCTGACCCACACGACGGGTCAAAAACTGTGCATTGATTGCTTTTCAAAAGACGTTTTCCTACTGTATGCTGGATAATATAATCTGCAAGGTACTCAGGTGTATAAAAAGCCTTGTCTTTATCTTGTTTTTCTTTTCCTAACAAAATTTCATATATATTACTAATCAACTCAATTGGAATAATATTAAAATCATAAAATGGAAAAAGGCAATATTGTCCTGTCTTCATTTCAATTTGTGCTGTCATAAAGCCATACAACATAATAAGTGCGGAATCACTTATCTCACGCCATTCACTCTGCTCGTCCATTTCAAATAAATTTCCATTGAACTCCTGCTTTAAAAATTTAAAAAGTAAAAAAATTTCCTTTTTTTCCCGTACGATTTCAAGAAAATTTTTCTGTGTTTCTTTAACATTACTATCTAATCCTTTGTATCCAATACACACCCCTCTATCTATTAGATATCTTATAAATAAAATTCTAAGGACTAATTTATTAGCAAAAGATATATGATATTTTTCTTTCAACTCAGATGTAAGAAATTTCAAATTTCCAATCAAAAAATCATTCAGATTTTTTTTTGATAAATCTTTTTCATACAGGCTAAGTGTCCTACTGCTGGTAATATTCCAATATGAAAAATTATTAGTTTCATCACATTGGCCAATGTTATAGTTTGCAATATCAGAAAGCTGCATTTTTTTCTTAGCATTTATCTGCATACTTTTTCCACTATAAATTTTAACCCAGTTTCCCTCATCAGAAATTATTATCGGAATCTGTGCATTCCAAATTTTGCATTGGATATCCTCATCTACCCTTTCACTCAAATCATCAAAAAAAGCAACTAAGGCTCTGTCATCTATAAGATACACTGCATATGGGGATAGCTCATTTATTACCCTCTTTTCATGCCAAGATATTTTTTCACAAGTATTTATTTCTGATAAATATAATAAATTATCTGACTTCTCATATCCCAATCTTTTTATAATAGACTGAATACTCCCCATCAGGCTACCTCCTTTTCTTAGTTTCTAAATTTTCTATACAATAACATTATACTATAAGTACTGTCCCATAAACTTCCCTTTCAAATATCATATGCCCCTCTTTTTCCGTAACAATTCCTCCTTAAAATGATTACAATGAACAAAGAACGGGTCTTTGCTCCTATATATTACCATATAACCGCTTATTTTATAAGAAAAATATGACAATACGCTTCACACTGGGAACTGCCACATTGCCATCTTTTCTTTACTGTATCATGGATTGCTCCCTCTAATGCATATAAATGTACCAGACACCCATCCAGGTATTTCTACTTTGAATTGCGTCTTTTGCACCTATCTCAATAAGTTTCCCGGACGATTCGATGCCAGCAGATATTAGCTTTTCTATTTCTTTACTAATAAATGGACAACAAAAATAAGAGCTCCCCTTTAGGAAACATGCCCCATGCGGTAACACTTACTTCCTAAAAGAGAGCGAAATAAACGTTTCAATCCCTAACATTTATAAATCATAATACATTTTAAACTCCGCCGGATTAGGAATCTGCTCCAACTGTTTTAATTCCTTCCGCTTACGGGCAATCCATAAGTCAATCAGCCTTTGAGGAAAAACGCCGCCCTTGGTAAGATAATCATGGTCTGCCGCCAGGGCATCCAACGCCTCTCCCAGGGACTTGGGAAGACCCTTGATCTTTCTCTGTTCTTCCTCCGACAGGGTATAAAGGTTGAAGTCATAAGGCCCCCATCCATTTTCCGCCGGGTCTATCTGTTTTTCAATCCCATCAAGCCCTGCCATCAATATGGCAGCATATGCATAATAAGGATTTGCCGTAGCGTCAGGGTTACGCAGCTCGAACCTCTTCGTTTCCGGTGACTTAGCGTATGCAGGAATACGGATTACCGCACTGCGGTTGGATGTGGCATATCCTACAGTAACCGGCGCTTCGTATCCCGGGACCAGACGCTTGAAGGAGTTGGTAGAAGGATTGGTAAAGGCGCACAGGGAGGCAATATGCTTAAGCAGCCCCCCAATAAAATAATGGGCAGTGCGGCTTAACCCTGAATAACCATTTTCATCATAGAAAAGGGGCTTTCCTTCCTTGAAAAGCAGCATATGCACATGAAGCCCGCTGCCTGCCTCCTGATAAATGGGCTTGGGCAGGAAAGTAGCCGTTTTTCCCTCCTGTGCTGCCATATTCTTAATAATATATTTGGTAATCATGGTATTGTCCGCCATCTCAGGCATATCCGCAAGCTCCACCTCAATTTCCATCTGCCCGGGGCCGCCTACCTCATGGTGATGGTACTTCACCTTAATCCCCCAGTCCTCCATCATCATGCACATACGGCTGCGCAAGTCATAGCCTACATCCTGAGGGGCTGATACATGGTACCCCCCTTTATAGGGCACTTCATAGCCATTATTTCCCGTAGTGTCAAGGCGGCAGTTCCAATCCGCCTGCCTGGTGTCAATGCGGTATCCGCACTGCTGCGGCGAAACCTCATAGCGCACATTGTCAAAAAGATAAAATTCAAATTCCGGCCCGATTACCATTCTGTCCGCAATCCCGGTTTCTTTCATATACGCTACTGCACGCAGGCTGACATTTTTCGGATACTGGTCAAAAGGCCGGTTCCCGCCTTTCCCAATGGTGCATACATTGCCGCACATGGTAAGGGTGGGGACCTTTGCAAAGGGATCTATATATGCAGTGTCCGCATCGGGCAAAAAGACCATATCACTCTTTTCCACAGGCGCATACCCATAATTGGAACCGTCAAAACCAATACCATAGGTAAACGTATTTTCCCCAAAGCGCTCCACCGGGATTGTAATGTGCCGCCAGCGGCCGTCAATGTCCGTCATCTTAAAATCAATCATGCGAATCTGCTTTTCTTCGCATAATTTCTTAATCTCCTTAATTTTGTCCATTCCTTTTCCCTTCTATATATTAGTCCCGCATCCGCCTTCACCAGTACCTTCTGCTCCAGAGGAAACCCTGTCTGCTTTTCAGCCAGGATTTTCTCTGGGCACTTGTTCCGGCGGCTGCTGTTTTCTTTCCCGTTTCCGCTGGAACGCTCCTACACCATGTTTTCCAGTTTTTTTACCATGTTCTTTAAGCATCCGTCTTCAAAGGGACTTTCCAGCCCTACCTGCTTTACAAGCCCTGTAAAGAAGTCGCTTGCAGACAGCCTGCAAAGCTTTAAATAGCTTTCCCATGCGGCCTGATAGTTTTCGTCCATTTTAACCTTGTACTGGAAAGCGCAGGTCTGGGCGATACAGTAGTCTATATAATAAAATGGAGAGTTAAAAATGTGCTGCTGCCGCTGCCAGTAACGTCCCTCCGCCAGGACCGGGTCGCCGCTGTAATCCAGATGGGGCTTATATTCCTTTTCCAGCTTCGCCCATACCGCGTTTCTCTCGGCTGGGGTCATATCCGGGTTTTCATAAACAATATGCTGGAACTCGTCCACCATACACCCATAGGGGATAAAAGCTGCCGCATCCTCTAAATGCATGGTCTTATAGTCCGCCGCCCGGCTGCCAAAGAACAGTTCCGCCCAGGGTTCTGTGAAAAACTCCATGGACATAGAGTGGATTTCCGCTGTCTCCATTGTAATTTCCTGATGCTCCAGGATATCATCCTGCATAGAGAGATATCCCTGGAACGCATGGCCGCACTCATGGGTGATCACATTCACATCATGTTCTGTCTTGTTGAAGTTGGCAAAAATAAAGGGGACTTTATAATCCGCAAGCTGGGTCATATAGCCGCCCATCTTTTTAGTCTTGCGTCCCAGCACGTCAAACAGCTCATCCTCCATCATACGGTCAAAAAATTCCTTTGTTTCCGCTGATAGCTCTGCATACATCTTCTGGCCGCTGGCCATAATCTCGTCCGGTGTCCCTACCGGGGCAGGATTGCCGTCTAAAAAGTACACGCCCTCATCTATATAGGACAATTTCTCCAGCCCCAGCCGCTCCCTTCTCCTGTCATGGAGCTTCTCCGCAAATGGTACAAAATAAGCTTTCACCTGGTTCCTGAAATTGGCAACCGCTTCCTTATCATAGCAGTTCCGGTGCATACGGTAATATCCAAGCTCCACATAATTTTCATACCCCATTTCCTTTGCCTGCGCCGTGCGGTTCTTGACCAGCTTGCCGTAAATTTCATCCAACTTCTCTTTGATCCCTCCAAGGGCTTCGGAAAATTTGCCCCAAGCCCTTTGGCGCACGTCCCTGTCTTTGCTGTGAAGGTAAGGGGTCAGCAGGGAAAAATTCAGGGTTTCCCCTTCCCAGTCAATCTTAACCCCGGCAATCAGTTTATTGTACTCGGTTGTAAGGGCGTTTTCCTCCTGCATATAAGGGATCAGCTTTTCATCCATGGATTTTAACACAAGTTCCATATTCTTAAACGCTACCGGCCCGATTTTTTCCTCCAGATAAGCACGGTAAGGGGATTCATAGAGTTCCTTTTTGTAAGCAGCTTCCAAATTACTGATCACAGGCAGGATCTGGTCGTTATGGCTCTGTTCTTCATCATAGAACTTATCCGTAGTGTCAATGTCATGGCGGATACTTGCAATTGTAATATTGGTTGATATCCTCTTGGTAAACTCATAGTATTTCTGATGCACGGCAAACTGCTCCTGGCCGCTCTTCGCCTCCTTGAATTCCTGGATAATCTGCCGGAATTCCTTTTCGGTCTTTTCCAAATCCACACGTTCATATGGCATATCTTTAAATTTCATCTTTCCCTCGTTTCCGCGCCGCCTTTGGCGCTTTTTTATTATGTTATTTTCATTATACTGTCCAGGAACCATATGTCAAGCAGGATGGTTTTAAAAATACCTGCCGAAAATGGTGCAGCAAAAGAGCAGGGAAAAATTCCCCTGCCCTTTTTAAACCGCTTTCTCTTTCCACTTACCCCTTTTATAAAAGAAGAAGGTAATCGCCGCCCCAATCAGCCAGGAAGCCAGCAGGGAAATAAAAATACATTCCTGCCTTCCCCCGGGGAACTGCTCTGACCTGGTCAGAAAGGCAATTCCATAAGCAATCGGCACACGGATACAGATCGTAGTTGCAATGGAGATCCACATGGGTGTCATGGTGTCACCCGCCCCCCGCATCACGCCGGAAAGGCTCTGGGTAACGGCCATGGCAATATAGCCCACTGCAAGGATCCCCATCATCTCCCGGCTTAAGTCCACCAATTCCGGCGTCTTGGTAAAAATCCCCATAAGCGCCTTCCCAAAGAGCAAAATCAGCCCGGTAAGGGCAGTGGAAATCCCCATCGCAATGGCAGTACCCTGCTTTGCGCCTTTCTCCACCCTATCATACATCTTCGCCCCTACGTTCTGCCCTGCATAGGTCGTCATCGCCGTCCCAAAGGAAAAGTTGGGCATCATGGCAAACCCGTCCACACGCATGACAATGACATTGGCGGCAATAAACATCTCCCCAAAGCTGTTGGTCAAAGACTGCACCACAATCATCGCCATGGAAAGGATTGCCTGGGTGATGCCCGAGGGAAGCCCTAGCTGGATAATCTTCCCAGTGTTTTTCTTCTGCAGCTTCAGATAGCAGGGCTTTAAATCAAACAGCGCACTCATCTGTTTTAACCGCAGCAGGCAGAGAAGAGCCGAAATCGCCTGGGCGATCACTGTGGCCAGTGCCACGCCATTGACCCCCATGCCCAGCTTTGCCACAAACAGTAAATCCAGGACAATATTGATCACCGTAGACACCAGCAAATAAGCAAGGGCAGACATAGAATCCCCCAGCCCGCGCAAGATCCCGCTTAAGATATTATAATATGCCAGCCCCACACATCCGATAAATAAAATCAGCAAATACGAATGGCACCAGCCAATAATAGACGCCGGCGTATCCAAAAGCTCCAGCAGGGGCCTTGCCACCAAAGACGCCACTACCATCACAAACACCGTGGCAATCCCCGTAAGGGTAACACAGTTCCCAATGGTAACAGACAACTCTTCCCTCTGCCTCGCCCCAAAATACTGGGATACCATAATCCCCGCCCCCACGCTGATCCCCACAAACAGGACAATGAGCAGATTCAAAATCGGCCCCGCACTGCCCACTGCCGCCAACGCATTGTCCCCAACATAATTTCCCACAACAACACTGTCCACAGTGTTATAAAGCTGTTGGGCAATATTCCCGATAAGCATGGGAACCGTAAACATTACAATCTTCTTCCACGGTGAACCTTCCGTCATATCCACCGGCGCAAAAAACCTTTTCAGCATTTCCATAGCAAGCCCCCTGTGAATTTTTTTGTCCATATATATGCAACTATCCAGCCCAGGGCTTTGCATTTCAAGATTGGATCCGGCTCCGCCAAAGGCGGGCTTCTATTAGCCGTATCCAGTAACAGCTTGGCCAAAAGGCTGAACTGTCACCATTATACACCCATTTCCAGTTTCTGTCACCGGGAATAAAAAAGCCCTATGCGCAACAGCTCTGTTTTCGTACCACCACTTCCCCGCAGGAAGCCGGGTCGTCCTTAATAATTTCCCCTACAGCAGGTACATAAATATGTCCTGACAGAGGATTTTTGATACTCTCCACAGGAGTGGAAATCACAGCCTCCACCTGGGACTTCTCAAAACACAGGTCAGTATCTATCATCTCACAGTTGACCAGTTTCAGGTTTTTGCAGTAACAAAGGGGCTGGGTCCCTATGATCCTGCAGTTCTCAAAAGTAACATTTTCACAGTACCATGCCAGGTACTCCCCCTTAACCACACTGTTTTTGACCACCACATTTTTTGCATGCCAGAAAGCATCCTTGGTATCGAAATTGCAGTGATCAAACACAGAATCCTGGATATACTGAAAAGAATATTTCCCTTTTAGCACTACCTCTGTAAAGTCCAATCCGGCTGAACGCATCATAAAATATTCGCCCTGCACCTGGCAGCGTTCCATCACCAGCCCCTCCACAGACCACCCAAATTCAGGGGAAACCACATCGCACCCTGCCATTTTCACATGGCTGCATTCCCGCAGGGCCTTGATCCCATGAAGCCTGGTATCCGTGATCTCAATATTGGACGAATACCACAACGCCGCCCTGCACAGCTCCGTTAACTCCGAACCGGAGATCTTAAGCTGGCTGTCATGCCAGAACGGATATCTCAGATTAAAAAAACAATGGGAGACCTGGATATCGCTGCTCTCTTTCAAGGCGCTCTCACCGTCTGCGGGACCGTCAAAATTACAATCCTTTACCACAATGCCCCTGCTCCCATATAACGCCCTCTCTTCATCAAAGGTTTTATTTTCAATTACTTTCACTTCAATACTCCTTTCCACTGCCCTTTTCCTATGGCTCTCCTATGGCCAGCCGCCAAACGCCTACTGCCTTTGCTGCTGGCTATTATAATTATAACGTCATTTGCCGCGAATAACAAATACTTATATTTTATATTTTACCATAGAAAAAAGGAATAGGTGACCAGGGATATGATGTTTCCTATCCTTTTGGCATCCCTCTTTGCTGTCCACGGGAGCTCAACCATCAGTTGAAACGCCGCGCCATATTCTCCCTTCCCGTTATTGCTATGGGAATCTGGTTATATTAAAATATAGTAAACGGCAAAAAGATTTGTTTTTGGCGTTCACAGCGCTGTGTTTACTTTATTTAGAAAAGAGGAATTAAAAATGGACAATTTGAAAACAGCTAAAGTAATCAGCAAAAGGCGCAAAGAACTGGGACTTACCCAAAATCAGCTTGCCGGGGCGCTGAACATCTCCTTCCAGGCAGTATCCAAGTGGGAAAACGGCACAGCCTACCCGGACATCGCAATGCTTCCAAAGCTGGCCTCTGCCCTTAATACCACCGTTGATTCCCTCCTTGGCTATAGCAGCGTGATAACTGATTATGATAACCGCTACTCCACCGAAGAATACTATTGGGGACTGACGCCAAACGCCATATGCTATGATATTATGAAAATTCTCCCGCCGGTAAAACCCTACCGTGTACTGGACCTGGGATGCGGCGAAGGCAAGGATGCCGTTTTCTTCGCCAAATGCGGCTATGCGGTAACAGCATTTGACATCTCTGCGGCAGGGCTGGAAAAGGCAAAAAAACTTGCAGACCACAATAAGGTAACGGTAGGCTTTTTCAAAGCCGATATTCTTGATTACCGCCCGGATGAAGAGTTTGATATTATCTACAGCAGCGGGGTATTCCACTTTTTATCCCCCGGCGAAAGAGAAGGCCTCTGCCAATGCCTGAAAGAACATACCACAGACGGGGGCATCAACGCCCTGAATGTATTCGTGAAAAAGCCTTTTATAAACCGTGCGCCGGACAGTACCCGAGATGAAGATAAAAGACACCCCTGGTATTCCGGCGAATTGTTCAGGTACTACCACGACTGGCTGTTCCATAGCTGCCGGGAGGACGTCTTTGACTGCAACAGCGGCGGCACACCCCATAAACATTGCATGGATACCCTTATTGCACAGAAAGTGTAGGCAGGCCTACCTTAAAAGAAACCCGCCCTGTTTCCCTACAGGGCAGGTTTCTTTTGCCTGCAAGCTATGCCGCACCACAGGATACCTGCACTAAATATCATATCAACCTTGCTACAGGGCCGTGCTTAGGCAGGCGGCATCCACGATCCAAATTCCTTCTTCAATCCTCTGCCCCAAATTGCTCCCTCGCCGCCTCGAACAGATTGTGAAGGTAAGGGTACTCCCATTTACCTGCACCTACGTTGGGGGCTGCGCCGTCGCCCCAGCCCATGCCCGGCTTGCCGCCGTAATCAGTGAAACTGGCCGCCATATAGCGGACGGTATTCACCAACACAGTGTTTGGCTCCTGCTCCCGCACGCCGATTACTTCCGACATATTGGCTTTGCCAAACTTAAAGAAATCCACATACTCCAGAATTTCTTCCCCCGTATCATATTCGAAGAAGTACCCATACAGGTCGCAGCCGTCTTCCATATGGCTCTTTTCAAAAGTGAGGTTGGATACTCTTCCCGGGCAAAGTTCTTCACTGCACCGTATCACCTCCGCCTGGAACGCTTCCCAATCCTCCGTTTTATGGAATGGATTTTCCCCCACGGGATTCGTCACTGGCAGGCTGTGGATCTGGTTCTCTTCCTTCCAAGGCACATAAGTGATATCGCCATCCAGAAAATAATGGGCAAACCCACCCGGCTGTTCTATCTGGAAACTCCCCTCGGAGCGCAGGCCGCCTCTGGAAAACGGGTCTTTGCGGATATAAAAAATCTCCGGTATAAATACCGTCTCGCCTACCAGCAGAACATTGGGATCCTTCGGCGCATCCCCTTCCCTTGCGACCGAAGCCCACTTGTATCCAGTCCCATAAAAACGTTGGCTGATACGCCAGAGGCTGTCCCCTTCCCTCACTTCGTATTCCACCATCTTGTCACCTGTGAGTTTGATATAGTCCCCTGGTTCTTCCCACTCCGGCAGTTCATGGACCAACGCAAAAGAATCTCTCCTTTCCCGCTTGGTCTTTTCCTCCTGTTCTTCCTCAGTCAAGCCGTTTGCCACCGCCCGCCTGCTGTTTTCTACTTCTTTTTCCGTCTTACGCACAAACTGCTCTGTCTGGGGATCCCAGAGCAGATAAGAGGGCAGCGAAAAATCTTCCTCCACCGCCTTCGCG